>FTGR01000435.1_pt1 | contig 25701 bp, 24 predicted proteins | sample 1640751 | NCBI WGS metagenome assembly FTGR01 (sample SAMEA3914789, study PRJEB12502) | metagenome | biome: forest; material: soil | place: Canada | collected 2011-07-03 | depth 0.3 m
CCTCTGTAATGCGGTAACCAACCCGCGGATATCAGCGTGATCCACCGTCGAGACTTACTGCTACGTCGCCCTCCAGGAAATTGGGGAACAACATGCAACCGTGAAACTGAATCAAACCAATCTCGATTGACACGGGGAGTCATATCAGCTAGGAGCCACTTGAAGCGAAGCCCATGGTGTTTTCCAGCACGCAGGCGTAACCAGCGCCCGCCCTCTCCCCCGGCCCCTCTCCCACAAGTGGGAGAGGGGAGCAGACCGGTGGCATCGAACGGAGCAAACCGCCGCGAATTTGCGCAGCCTCGCACCGCCTCAGGCCTCGAGTTGCTCGAGCACCTTGCCCTTGGTCTCGATGCCAAGGAAGTGGATGGTGAGCGCCGCCACGAACGGGACCGCGGCCAGCGCGTAGAAGGCGCTGCTGAGATTGCCCGAGCCGATGGTGCTGGCAACCAGCGTCGGCGCGAAGATCGCCGCCAGCTTCAGCCACGCGCCCCCGAAACCGCAGCCCATGGCGCGGATGCTGGTGGGGTACAACTCCGGCGTGTACACGTAGGCGGTGATAAAGCCGCTGGCCAGGAAGCCGAGCGACAACGCGCAGAGGCCGGCAACGACGTACACCGACTCCGCGTGGAACACGCCAGCCAGCGCCAGCGACAACGCGCACAGGATGAACGAGACGTTGATGACCGGCTTGCGGCCCACCTTGTCGACGATCATCGCGCAGACCAGCGAGCCGATCACGCCGAGCACCGATGCGCCGGCGGCCAGGTTCAGCGCCAGTTGCAGCGGTGCGTGATACACCGTCTTGTAGATCGTCGGCAGCCAGGTCGACAGGCCGTACTGGATAAAGCCGCAAGTGGCCCACAGCATCCATACCGCCAGCGTGCGCCCGACATAAGCCTTGCTCAGCAGATCCCGGACGCGCCGGCGCGGGTGCCTGCCCGTCATCGCATCGTAGGCGGACACATCGCCCAGCGGCGCGAGCGGACCCTTGGCCCGGGACTCGAACACCGCGAGCGCGCGGTCGGCCTCGGCCAGCCGGCCCTTCTCGGCCAGCCAGCGCGGCGACTCGGGAATGGCCCGGCGCAGGATAAAGAACAGGATGACCGGGGCGCCGCCGATGAAGTACATGACGGTCCAGCCGAACCTCGGCACCAGCCACGCGCCGACCGCGTTGGAGATCAGCAGGCCGATCGGGAACACCACCTCGTACAGCAGCACGAAGCGCCCGCGCCCGTGGGCACGCGTCACTTCGTTGATATAGGTGGCGGCCACCGGCAGTTCACCGCCCAGGCCAAGGCCCTGCACGATGCGCAGCAAGGCAAAGATCTCGAACGAAGGCGCGAAGCCGCAGGCGATGCTCATCAGGCCGATGATGCCCGCGCTCCAGCCAATCGAGTTCAGGCGGCCGAAACGCTCGGCGAGCGCCGGAAACAGCAGCGCGCCGATCAGTTGCCCGACTGAAGGCGCCGCGATCAGGAAGCCGATCTGGCCTGGCGTGAGCGACCACATCGAGATCAGCAGCGGCAGCGTGGCAGCAATGGCAATGACGTCGAAGCCATCGAAGAACGTGGCCAGGCCGATCAGCAGCCGTGCCCTGACATGCATGCCATTGCTGGGCAGGCGCTCGATGCGGGCGATGATCTCGCCCCGGGTAGTTGCCACGGGGGCATCGGTGGCGCGCACGCCACCGCCTGCCGTGATGTTGCTGGATGGGGTCGCCACGCCCTCGGCGTTCGCATTGGCGAACGGGGCCTCTTGTCTCTGGATCAACACTGTGTCTCTCTTCTAAAGTATCCGAGGCAGGCAGCCGCCCCGCGCTGGCGCATTGCCGGCATTACCCGCCAATGGCCACCACCGTCGGCGCCGCAGTGGATGCGGCGCGCGGAGGCGCGCTTAGAGGTCCAGGACCAGGCGCTTGCCTTTGCAGCCTGACACGCAAACCATCATGGTCTGGTTCGACTCGCGCTCGCTCTTGCTGAGCACGCCGTCGCGGTGTTCGGGAATGCCTTCCAGCACACGCGTTTCGCACGAGCCGCATACGCCTTCCTTGCAGCTGTGCTCCACGGCAATGCCCGCTTCGAGCAAGGCATCCAGCAAGGACTTGCCTGCGGGCACTTTCAGCTCGCTACCCGTGCTTGCGAGTGCCACGGTGTACTCGCCTTCCTGGACTGCCGCTACCGACGGGTCGGCGGCAAAGCGTTCGATATGCACTTCGGGGTAGCCGTGAGCGGCGCAGGCGGCTTCGAAGGCATTGAGCATCGGGCCCGGGCCGCAGCAGTAGAAGTGCGTGGTTGCCGCTTCCCCGGCCAACAGCGCCGACAGGTCCGGCGGGCTGCCCGCCTCGTCGTCGAAGTGCATGCGCACCGCGTCGCCGTAGGCGGCCAGCTCGTCCGCGAAGGCCGCTTCCGCACGCGAGCGCGCGCAGTAGAGCAATGTGAAAGAGCGCCCGAGTTCGTGCAAACGACGCGCCATGCACACGATGGGCGTGACGCCGATGCCGCCGGCCACCAGCACCGTGTGGGCCGCGCCCTCTTCCAGCGCGAAGTGGTTGCGCGGCGCCGCCACGGTGAGCGTGCTGCCCACGCGCAGTTGCTCGTGCACGTAACGCGAACCGCCGCGGCTTGCGCGGTCGAGCAGCACGCCCACCACGTAGCGGTCGCGCACTTCCGGCGCGCCGCACAGCGAGTAGCTGCGCACCAGGCCATTGCCCAGATGCAGGTCGATATGCGCGCCCGGCGCGTACTCGGGCAACGCATGCCCTTGCGGATCGCGCAGTTCCACGCTGACGATGCCGTGCGCTTCGAAACGCATGGCCTGCACGCGCAGGTTCAGGGATTGGCTGGTACTCATGGCACTTCCTTCGGTTGCTTCGTGTTGCTTCGTGTTGCTTCGTGTTGCTTGTCTCGCCCGTGTTGCCTGTGTTGCCTGTACTGCTACGCCGTGCTCAGCGCTTTTCCGTCAGGAACTTGACCTGCGGGCCGCCTGCGTTCTTCTGCCGGCGCGTATTGCCATCCAGGCCGCCTTCCACCGCCCACTCGGCGAACATGGTCGGACCCGGCTCGAAATCGCGCGGCTCCCAGTCGGCGTCCAGCTGGTCCTCATCGGCGTAGTACTCGATCAGGCCGCCGGCCGGATTCTTGAAGTACCAGAAATACGCCGACGAAATCGGATGCCGGCCCGGGCCGAGCTGCGTATCCCAGCCGCTGCGCGACACATGCAGGCCACCGCCGAACACCTCGTGGATGTCGCGCACGGTGAATGCCACATGGTTCAGGCCGCTCTTGGCCTGCGGCAGCTGCAACAGGAACAGGTCGTGGTGGCCGCCATCCGGCGCGCAGCGCAGGAAGGCGCCGCGGCCCGGATAGTGGTCCGACGGCACGAAGCCCAGCTTCTCGGTATAGAAGCGCTCGGTAGCGGCCACGTCCTTGACGAAGAAGACCACGTGCCCTACCTCGATCGGCGTGGCGCGTTCGTAGATCGGGCTGCGCTGGTTCAGGCGCGGCTTGTCGTTCCATGTGTTCATGGCAGCGCACTCCACCTCGACGTCGTGCTTGCGGGTCAGCTGGAAACGCACGGTCAGGCCGTTGGGATCGATGCAGCCCACGCGCTCGCCGTGCTCACCCGCGCTGACGAAGCCCGGCTCGGCGCGGATGGCATCCGCGATTCGGTCCAGCGCGGCCTGCGTATCCACGCCCCACACCACTTCGCGCAGCGTCGGGCCGTCTTCCATCGCCGCCGGCAACGCCGGGTCGTCGGTGCGGCGCACCAGCACGCGGCAGCCGTTGAGCGTTTCGAAATCCAGCCCGGCCGGATCCTCGCGCACCAGCGTGAGGCCCCAGTCGGCGAAGAAGCGCCGGCAGGCGTCCAGGTCGTCGGCACCGTAGACGATCTCGTCGATGCCCAGAATCGTGTTCATTACCCTCTCCTGCTGTGTCGCTTTTGCAGCGTCCAATGTCGTCGTGCTCACTTAGTTTGCCCACGGCAGCGGTTGTTCATGCATGCCCCAATACACGCTCTTCTGCTCCATGTACTGCAGGATGCCCAGTCGTCCTTTCTCGCGCCCCAGCCCGCTGTCGCGCCAGCCGCCGAACGGCGTCGAGATCGAGAACTGCTTGTACGTATTGATCCACACATTGCCGGCCTGCACCGCACGCGCAAAGCGCCAGGCGCGCTTGTAGTCGCGCGTCCACACGCCCGCCGCCAGCGCGTACACGCTGTCGTTGGCCTGCGCGATCAGGTCGTCCTCGTCGTCGAAGGCCATCGCCACCAGCACCGGCCCGAAGATTTCCTCCTGGCACACGCGGGCGCTGTTATCCAGCCCTTCGATAATGGTGGGCGTGTAGAAGTAGCCGTTCTCGCAACCCGCCACGGTGGGGCGCACACCGCCCGTGCGCAGCTGGCCGCCTTCGGACACGCCGAGCGCCACATACGATTCGATCGAGTCGCGATGCCGGTCGCTGATCAGCGGCCCCATCTGGGTACCCTCGTCGGCCGGATCGCCCACGCGCAGGCGCGCCGCGCCCGCTGCCAGGCGGTCCATGAAAGGCTCATACAAGGATCGTGCCACGAACAGGCGCGAGCCCGCGATGCACGACTCGCCCGAGGAACTGAAGATGCCGTAGAGCACGCCGTTGACGGCATGGTCCAGGTCCGCATCCTCGAACACCATGGTGGGCGACTTGCCACCCAGTTCCAGCGACACCGGCATCATCTTGTCGGCGGCGATGTGGGCGATATGACGGCCCGTGGTGGTGCCGCCGGTAAAGGACACGCGGCGCACCAGCGGGTGCTTGGTAATGGCGTCGCCGATCACCGAGCCCTTGCCCGGCAGCACGCTGACGAGGCCCTTGGGCACGCCGGCTTCCTCGCAGATGGCCGCGAGTTCCAGCGCCATCAGCGGCGTGATCTCGGCGGGCTTGATCACCACCGCGTTGCCGGCGGCCAGCGCGGGCGCCAGCTTCTGCGCCTCGCTGGCGATGGGCGAGTTCCACGGCGTGATTGCCGCCACCACGCCCATGGCTTCGTGCACGCTCATGGTGAGGAAATCACCACGAGCGGGCGTGAGCGTCTCCTCCAGCGTTTCGCACGCCGCCGCGAAGAACTGGAAGGTGCCGGCGGCGCTGGCCACCAGCGCGCGCGTCTCGCTGATGGGCTTGCCGTTGTCCAGGCGCTGGCGCTGAGCGAGCGGCTCGGCGCGCGCGCGGATCAGGTCGGCCACGCGATGCAGCACGGCAGCGCGCTCGTGCGGCTTGCGTTGTGCCCAGCCGCTGGTGAGGAACGCGCGATGCGCGCCCTGCACGGCCTCTTCCACGTCGTCCAGGCTGGCCGCGTTCAGTTCCGCGACGACCTCGCCGGTGGCCGGGTAGCGCGTGGCGTAGCGCTCGCCGCCGCCCAGGCGCCACTGGCCTGCGATACAGATGGGGAGAATCTCTTGCTTCATGATGATTGCCTTGCTGCGCCTGTTGGCTGCTTAAATCGACATGGCGTGGGCACGGTTGCCCAGCGCACGCACCACGCTGAACACTGTCAACGCAGAAGTCTTGGGGTTCGCTGCCAGCGGCTTGCCGCGCATGGTCAGCTCGAATCCACCGAAGGCGCCGCGCGCTTCCACGTGGTGCACGTTTTCATCCACGCCCGGATCCGCCAGCAGCTTGACCTGCGTGTGGTCCAGCCCGAGGCCGGCCATCGACAGCGTGGCCGCCACGTTGGCGTTCTTCGGGTAGAGCCGCGCCGCTTCGCGTGCGGTGCCTTCGAAGATCACCGTGGCTTCGGTCAGCGCAGCAAGGTCGAACATCGCCTCGGCCGGCGTGTCCTTCCACGCGCCGGGCGGCTTGCGCCCGGTGTAGACCACCGAGTCCAGCCCGCCCACGCGCGCTGCCGCCAGTGCGTCGATGGCGCCGATGGCGCCGGAGAGCAACTGCACTTGCGTGCCGCCGCGCCGTGCCGCCGCCTCCAGCCGCTCGGCCAGGCCTGGCTCGGAAAGCGCGCCCACCGACACCACCATGCAGGCGATGCCGCGCTCCAGCGCCGGCACGATGTGCTCTTCCAGCGCATGGTGGCCGGCGCACTCCACCAGCAGGTCAGGCCGTCCGTCCGCCTGGCTCAGGCAGGTGGCAACCCGTGCGTGCGGCGCCAGCGCCGAGACATCATGGCGGGCCTGGTCCATCTGGGCCTCGGGCACCACCACCACGTCGAACACCACGTCCGGATCGCTCTTGAGCAGTTCGAGCACACCGCGCCCGATCGCTCCGCATCCCACCATCGACACGTGCAGCATGTTGCGTCTCCCTCAGGCGGTCACGGTGCTGCGTTCGGCCGCGCGTGCGGTCTTCTCAGCGTCGGCGTCGGCTTCCTTGTTGACCGGCGGGCCTGCGAACGCGGTCTTGAAGGTGCCGATGGACAGCATGTCGATCTCCAGCAGGAACGGACCGGGTTCGATGGTGGCTTCTTCCAGTGCCGCACCAACGTCCGCCAGGTTGCTGACGCGGCGATGGCGCAGCGCCAGCGATTGCGACAGTTGCGCGTAGTCCGGCGTATGCAGGTCCACGTAGTGGCGCCGTCCGCCGTACTGCGCGTCCTGGATGTTCTTGATCACGCCGTAGCCCTTGTCGTTCATCAGCACGAAGACCACGTCGGCACGCTCCTGCACAGCCGTGGCGAGCTCACCCAGGTTCAGGATGAAACCGCCGTCGCCGGCCAGGCAGAACGTCTTCTTGCCGGATGCCGTGACAGCCGCGCCCACCGCGGCGCCGATGCCCATCGCCAGGCCCTGGCCGATGCCGCCGCCCAGCGCGTGCACGCCGGCACGGGAGTCGAAGATGCGCAGTTGGCGATTGCCCCAGGTGCTGTTGGAGACGGTGACGTCGCGCACCCAGTTGAAGTTGCGGCCGACGGCGCCTTGCAGCGCTTCGACCAGCGCCGAGTACGGGCCAAGGCCGTCGATCAGGCCACCCATGGCGGTCTCATGCGCGCGGCGCAGATCAGCGGCGAAGTTCGGGTCCACCTTGAGCTTGCCTTCCAGGCGATCGGCCAGGCCGTCGAGTGCCAGCGCTGCATCGCCACTGGCGAAGTAGTCGCTCTGGTAGCAACGGCCCTCGGCGGAGGCATCGGCGTCCACGCGGAACAGCGGGCGCGGCAGCTTCAGTTCGTACTTCAGCGTTTCATTGCCGCGCAGGCGCGAGCCGACCACCAGCATGGCGTCGCAGGTCTGGTAGAACTGCTCCACCGGCTTGTGCAGGTTGAAGGCACCCAGCGAGCGGGGATCGTCTTCTGCCACGATGCCGCGGCCTTGCGTGCTGGTGACCACGCCAAAGCCCAGCGCCAGCAGGCGCTTGACCTGCGCGCCGGCGTGGCGTGCGCCGCCGCCCAGCCACAGCAGCGGGCGCTTTGCCTTTGACAGGCGCTCGGCCAGTTCGTCCAGCGCATGGGCCGACGGCACATGGGTGGGAATCGCCAGCGGGCGCAGGTCGGTCGGCATCGGGATCAGCGCGGCCTGGATGTCGATGGGGATTTCCACGCTGACGGGGCCGGTCGGCGCGGTCAGCGCGGTTTGCACGGCGAGCTTGATGGTGCTCAGCGCGGTATCGGCGCTGCGGATGCGGAACGCGGCCTTCGAGATGGCCTTCAGCATGGTCAACTGATCCGGCGCCTCGTGGATGTAGGCCAGGCTCTGGTCCAGGTACGGCGTTTCGATCTGGCCGGTCAGGTGCAGCAGCGGCGTGCCGGCGGTCAGTGCTTCGACCATGGCGCCGGCGGCGTTGCCCGCAGCGGTACCGGTGCTGGTCAGGCACACGCCGAGGCCACCGGTGGTGCGGGCGCAGGCGTCGGCCATATTGGTGCCGCCGGCTTCGCCGCGCGCGGGGACGAAGCGGATCTTGCCGCGCTCGCCCATCGCGTCGAGGATGGGCATGTTGTGGATCGAGATCACGCCGAACGCAGCCTTGACGCCGCATTGTTCGAGGAAGGCGGCGATGGCGTAGCCCACCGTGACTTGTTTCTGTTCGTTACGCATGACGGGAAAGTCCTCCGGAAATATCGATATGGCTGCCCGTGGTGTACGAAGACAACGGCGAGGCAAGGAACAGGATCGCGCGCGCGGCTTCCTGCGGCAGGCCAAGACGGCCAAGTTGAATATGTTTTTGCTGCGCCAGGCGCGCGGTCCACGCGGCCCAGTCGAGGTCGCGCTCGGCTTGCGGGCGCGCTTCGAAACGGCGGCGCCACTGGCCCGACTCGACCAGGCCGAGCAGGATGCCGTTGACGCGGATGCCCTTGGGGGCGAATTCGGTAGCCAGCGAGCGCACCAGGTTATGCACGCCGGCACGCGCTGCCGCCGTTGCCACCATATGCGGCTCGGGTTGCACGGCCAGCAGCGAGTTCACGCAGACGATGGCGGCGCTGTCCGAGCGCTCCAGCTGCGCAAGGAATGCACGCGTGGCATGGATCACCGAGAAAAACTTGAGCTGCAATTCTTCGAGCCATGCCGCGTCCTCGGTGTTCGCGAAGGTGGACACGCGGCCCTGCCCTGCGTTGTTGACCAGCATGTCGGCCGGGCCGAGCGCAGCCTCGCTGGCGGCGGCGAAGTCTGCCACCTGGGCGGGATCCAGCACGTCGCAGGCAGCGGCGTACAGTCGCGCATCGGGAAAGCGTGCGCGCAGGCCGCTTTCCGCTTCGCGCAGCCGCGCTTCGTTGCGCCCGCACAGCGCCACCGCGGCGCGCGACTCCAGCAGTTGTTCGACGGTGGCCAGGCCGATGCCCGAGGATCCACCCGTGACGACGGCAACCTTGCCGTCGAGTTCAATCATGGACATCGTCCTCACTCCCGATACAGGTTGACCACCTTGCCGTGCTCGCGCGGCCGGTAGTCCAGCAGGCGAGACAGCTCGCCCGCGGTGTCTCTGACTTTCTCTTCCATCATGTCCAGTTGCTCCGGATCGATGCGCGAGGCCGGGATGGTCACGCCGAGCGCGGCCACCACCTTGCAGCTGCGGTCACGCACAGGCGCCGCGATGGTCGAGATGCTGGCCTCGAAGAAGGCTTCCTGCAGCACCACGCCGCGTTCGCGGTCGCGCTGCACCATCTCGAACAGTTCTTCGACCGTGCCTGGCGTGCTGGGCGAGAACGCTTCGAGGCGCGGCTCGGGATAGAGCTGGCGCAACTCGGCCAGCGTCAGGTCCTCGAGCAGCACGCGCCCAAGCACGGTGGCGTGCGCCGGCAGGCGGGTGCCCACGGTGACCGAACTGCTGAACGGCGTGGGCGCCACCGACTTGGCCACATAGACGATCGAGCGGCCGTCGCGCACCACCAGGTTGCACGGGTAGCGGATGTCGTCGCGCAACCGGTCCAGCAGCGGGCGCCCCAACTCGGTGAGTTCCAGCGAAGCCAGGTACTCGAAGCCCAGGCGCAGCACGGCCATGCCGAGACGGTAGTCGCGCCCGCCGTCGGTGCGCTCGACAAAGCCCATCGACTCCAGCGTGGCCAGCAGGCGGAACACGGTTGAGCGCGGCACCTTGAGCCGGCGCGCCAGGTCGGCCGCCGACAGGGTACGGTCGCGCCGGCTGAACTCGGCCAGCAGGCGCAGGCCGCGTTCCAGTCCGGGCACGATGTACTTGTCCTGGGTGTCTTCCAACAGGCGTTCTTGCGTCATGAGTGGGCTCGTGTTTCAACTTGGCCGGCGCCTGGGCTGCAGCGCCGGCCGCGTGCGGTTCAGCGCTTGACCTTGGTAAGCGGATGCTCGGGCGGGTACGTCGGCGTGATCGGCTTCTTGGCGCCGAGCATCACGCACATCAGCGCGTCTTCCTCGCCGATGTTGATTTCCTCGCGGTACACGCCCGGCGGCACCGAGACCAGGTCGCGGTCGGTCAGGATGGTTTCGAATCGCTCGCCGTCCTTTTCCAGGATCAGCTTGATCTTGCCGCGCATGACGAAGAAGACTTCTTCCACGTCCGTGTGCAGGTGCGACGGGCCTTCGTGGCCGGCCGGGATGATCATGGTCGAGAAGGTGAAGTTTTCGGACGGCACGGTATTGGTGTCGGTGGCCACGCCGGTGCCGCCGGTGCCGAGGTAACGCATCTGCGCACGGCGATACTTGGGATCGTAATCAGCCTGGAACTTCAGTGCGTCCCAGTCGTAGCGGCGGGTGGAGAAGCGCGCAACGCGGCTCTCCATCCACTGGTCAAAGGAAGCGCCGGACGGCTGCTCCCAGGAACGCTTGATGTTTTCTTGTTGGGAAAGATCGCTCATTTGGATTCCTTCTAGCTCAGTGCATGACGAAGCCGCCGTTGACGGCCAGCGTCTGGCCCGTCACGAAGCGGGACAGGTCGGAGAGGGCAAACAGCACGGCCCCGGAAACATCCTCGGGTAGCTGCTCGCGGGAGATCGCGCGTTGCTCGCGATAAAGGTCGCGCCTGTTCTGCGGCACGTATTCGGTGGCCTCCACCAGGGTCAGCCCCGGTGCGATGGCATTGACGGTGATCTGGTCGTCGCCCAGCTCGCGCGCCAGCGAACGGGTCATGCCGATGATCGCGCTCTTGCTGGCCACATACGCCAGCAGGTTGGGCGCGCCCCACAGCGGCGTGTCGGAAGCGAGGTTGATGATGGCGCCGCGGCCCGAGGCGCGCAGCGCCGGCAGGCAGGCGGTGGTCATCAGCCAGGTGCCGCGCACGTTGATGTTCATCACGCGGTCCCAGGTGGCGATGTCGATGGCGCTGGCGTCGCGGCCGCCGGAGTCGGTCACCGCGGCGTTGTTGACCAGGCCGTCCAGGCCGCCGAGCCCGGCCGCCGCGGCGGTGGCGCAAGCGCTCACCGATTCGGGGTTGCCCAGGTCGAGCGCGAACGGCAGCACTTTCAGCCCACGGGCCTGCAACGCAGCCGCTTCCTCATGCAAGCGGTCCGCGAGGATGTCGGCCATGGCGACGGCGGCGCCGGCTTCGGCAATCGCGGTGGCAAAGGCCAGGCCAAGCCCGCGCGCCGCGCCGGTCACCAGCACGCGGCGGCCGGCCAGCAGGTTGTTGCGGTCGAGCTCAGGCATGGTTAGCCACCCCGCCCGCGCCTACGGACTTCAACATGGCGACCGGCTCGTCGGCGACTTCCTGGTCGGCACGGCGGCGCAGCAGGCGGCGCACGCGGGTGATGCCGACATCGTGCTGGTACAGCGTTTCATGCTCACGCGCATTCGGCGCCATCATTTCCAGCACCACGCGGTCCTGCTCCAGCACATCCCAGTGCAGGCCTTCCAGGCGGTTGCGGTACAGGAAGCGCCAGACATCGCGCTCCCAGCCTTGCACGTGACGGGTGCGCCAGAAGAACACCATGCAGTGCTCCTCATCCACCGGCGTGGCGATGCCAACGATGCCAAAGGGACCGCCCGGCCCCACCTTGGCGCGATAGGGAATCGCCAGGCGCAGCCACATCGTGCCGGTCTCGCCGAACTCCACCCAGTCGAAGTTCACGCCGCGCTGGCCGGTCTTCTCGAACACCAGGCCGGTGTCGGTCTCGCGCACGGCCATCACAGCCTGCTTTTCGCCGCTGGCCATCGAGTGCGACACCGCGTGCAGGTAGGCGCCGTGCATCGGGTCCATGACGTTGTCGATGGCGTAGCGGTAGTTGCAGTCCCAGTGCGCCACGCACAGGAAATTGGTGTGCTCCTCGCTTTCCAGTTCTTCCGGCAGGCGCAGCGCATCGGCTTGCACCGGAGCGCGTTCACCGAACCACAGGAAGATGGCGCCGGCTTTTTCCTGCACCGGGTAGCTGCGCACGCAGGTCTTGCCTTCCAGCGGGCAGCTGTCCACGGCCGGCACGCTCTTGACCTGGCCATCGCCGCCCACTTCCACGCCGTGGTACCAGCATGCCACGCGATCGCCAAGGTTCCAGCCCATCGACAGGCGCGCGCCGCGGTGCGGGCAGCGATCTTCCAGCGCGTGCACCTGGCCTTCGCCATCGCGCCACAGCACGATGTTCTGGCCCAGGCGCGTGATGCCGATCGGTGCATGCGTGACCGCCCACGCGGCCGATACCGGATACCAGTAGTTATGCAGGCCGGTGTTCAGGCGCGCCTCAGCACGCGCTTGCTTGTTCGATTCCATTGTTTGCTCTCTTGCGGGTATCGGATTGGATCGCTCTTTCGAGGGGCGTCTTGTTACAGCCCTTTGCGGCGCAATCGCTTTGATGTTCTTGCTGCGTGCTGCCTCGTTCAGGCGCCCAGGCGGCGCATTTCGGCGAGGAAGCGCTCTTCGGTCCAGGCCTGGCCGTCCGCGCCCAGCAAGCCCGCCTGGTTGAACGAACGCACGATGTCTTCCGGGCTTTTCGCGCCGGCTTCGAAGGCGGCTTCCAGCGCATCGCCCAGCGCGTCTTCGTAGGCGGTGGGCACTGCGACGCGGGTCTGCCACACGATGTTGGCCACCTTGCCGGGCTGCTCGATGTGGCCCTTGCCGGCGACATTGTTGGGAGCCGGGCGCTCCCAGGGCGCCAGATTCGGGTTGTATGCGAGGTTTTCCATTGCGCTACTCCTTTCCCTTATTGCCAACCGGCTAACCGAGCGTTTTGTTTTACCTATAAAACGCTGATTTAAATATTGAACACAGACACCACTATAGACAACGAAACTTCAAAAATTGACTGGGGTTTACCCTCTAGATAAGCCGATGCCACGGGAACGTGGCATGGCGTCGGCGCGGCGGCCTGAGGCGGGTGGGTACGACGGGACGGGATGGGGAAGGTTAAGCCACGGCAAGCCCGTGGCGAATCCACTGCGCGACCCGGCCGGCCTGCTCCACATAGCAGGCATGCCCGGCATCCGGGACCAGCTCGAACGGCAAGGCGAAGCGCTCCGCCAGCGCCGCGCACCCGGGCGGCGGCGTCACGACGTCCAGCGCGCCGCATCCGACCCGCACACTGACGCCCTGCCCCCGGCGCCCGAGGTAATCGTCAATGGCATCGCCGCACAGCATCGCCACCGCCTGCCGGTAGCCGTCCGGATCCAGGCGACGCATATTCCAGCGCACCCAGGCCTGCGCATCGGCGCTGGCCGCGGCGCTCAGCAGGCGGCCGGGACCCCGCTCGGCCAGGCCTTCCACGCCCAGGGCCGCGAGCGCATCGAGCCGCTGGCGCGCCACATCCCGTGCCTTGCCCTCCTTGCCGGGGCCGCCGTATCCCTGCGCCGGGCTAAGCAGCAGCAACTGCACGGGCAGCAATTCCGGCCCTGCCTCGGCCACATAGGCGGCCGCCATCAGCGCGCCGAGCGAGTGCCCCACGATCACATCGGGCCGTACGTCCAGGGCGTGCATCAGGTCCTGCAGGCGCTGCGCGTAGTCGGCAGCCTTGGGCGCCGCGATGGGCAGGGCCTGCGAATTGCCATAGCCGGGCGCGTCCCACGCGATCACGCGGGCGTGTGCCGCCAGCAGGCTTGCGCACGGCAGCCAGGAGGCCGCGCCGGAACTGATGCCATGCAGCAGCACCACGACAGGCCCGCGGTTGCCGCCGCACCGGTAAGCGAGCTGCGCGCCGTCGCGAGCGGCGGCAATGCGCCGCTCGGTGAAGCCGGTATCGAGTGCGCGGAGCAACTCGGCAGCCGGCTGGGGTGCCTGCGCTTGATGATTTTGTTCCATATATGAAACCATAGTTTGCGAATAAAACCTAGGAAATATAGACCGCCTGAATCTGGAAATTGATCCGGGTTAACCCCCTCCGAAAAAAAATTTCGCCAGGCCCGGCTCGGCGCCGATGTCGGAGCACCGCAGATCCCCTTTTTGGCGCAGTTGCCTTGCGCAGCCGTGCGTACCAATACAGGCGCGGCTCCCCGGCATGGCGGCGCGCGCGCGCCCCTTCGCTCTTGCGCAGCAAGGTGCGCGACAAGGTGCGCAGGCGTGCCGTTCTGGTGCAGGCCACTCGTCGCTTCTCCACATCACTAGGGATTACCCACCCATGTGTTTCCCGAAATGACCAGCTATATTTTGCTCGTTGTTTCTTATGTAGTCTGATGTTTTACCTATAAAACACAAAAAGCCGAAAAGTGCACCAAGCAGCATGCATCGACCCGGCTCAGAGATGGCCTGACGAAGCGCTGCAACGCCAACCAAACGACACGGCGGCAAAGGAAAAGGAAGAGGAATAGAACGATGAAACTTGGACGGATTGCACTGGCTGCCCTTGCAGCAGCAGTACCCATGCTGGCCTCGGCCCAATCGACGGTGACGCTGTATGGCGTCGTCGATACCGGCGTCGAGTATGTGAACAATGTTGGCGCGGCGAAGGACAACGTGTTCCGCGTGAACACCCTGACGGCCACGGTGCCGTCGCGCTGGGGCATCCGCGGCACGGAAGATCTCGGCGGCGGGCTAAAGAGCCTGTTCGTGCTCGAATCCGGCTTCGCCCCCGATTCCGGCACCTCCAACCAGGGCGGACGGCTGTTCGGCCGGCAAGCCTTGGTTGGGCTCTCCGGGCCCTGGGGCCAGGTCGCCCTGGGCCGCCAGTACACCATGCTCTTCTGGGCCACGCTGGATCCGGATATTCTCGGGCCCAACGTGTACGGCTCCGGCTCCCTCGACAGCTACCTGCCGAATGCCCGCGCCGACAACGCCATCTCCTACAAGGGCACGTTCGGCGGCTTCACGCTGGGCGCCACCTATAGCATGGGCCGCGACACGGTAAACGCGGGCCCGAGCCCGGCCGGCACCAACTGCGCGGGCGAGAATGCGGCCGACAGCAAGCAATGCCGCGAATGGTCGGCCATGCTCCAGTACGACAACAAGTGGTGGGGCGTGGCCGCGGCCTATGACTCGCTGCGTGGCGGGCCTGGCGCGTTTGGCGGCCTGACCAAAAGCAGCCTGACGGACGACCGGCTCTCGCTCAACGGCTACGTGCTCCTGTCCAAGACCAAGATGGGCCTGGGCGTGATCCGCCGCGACAATGACGGCAGCCCGACGCCGCGCAGCGACCTCTGGTACGCGGGCCTGGCGTATGACATCACGCCCGCGTTCACGCTGGCCGGCCAGGTCTACTACCTCAAGTACCACAACAGCGCCAACAAGGCGATGCTGTACGCGCTGCGTGGCACCTACGCCTTCTCCAAGCGCACCTCCGTGTACGCCACGGCTGGCTTCATCGACAACGGCGGCCAACTCGCCCTGTCGGTCAGCGGCGCCCAGACGGGTTCCAACCCGAAGCCGGGCGGCAACCAGCTGGGCACGATGATCGGAATCAAGCACACGTTCTAAGCGCCGGCGCGTCGCTGCGCGGCACCGGCGGGCATGCGGCGCGCAACGCGCTGCATGCCCGCACGAAGTCTATCTGGAGGCGTTTCCCCATGAAGCTCGCAACTCGCAACCTGTTTGCTGCCATCGCGACCACGACTGCCATGATGGCAGGCGGCGCTTGGGCGCAGGCCTACCCCACCAAACCCATCACGCTGGTCGTTGCCTACCCGGCCGGCGGCGACACCGACGTGCTGGCCCGCCTGCTCGCCGAAAAGCTTTCGGCGCGCCTGCGCCAGTCCGTGGTGGTCGAGAACCGCACCGGCGCCGCCGGCACGATCGGCAGCTCGTACGTCGCCAAATCCGCTGCCGATGGCTACACCTTGCTGGTCGCACCCAACACCGTTGCGATCGCGCCGCTGGTGCTCAAGAACGGCACGGGCGCCAGCTACGACGTGCGCAGCGATTTCACGCCGGTTGCCCAGCTTGGCGTGCAGTCGCTGTTCGTGGTCGTCAACAAAGGCACGGGCATCACCAAGCTGCCCGAGCTGGTTGCGCGCGCCAAGGCGGGTACGCTGCAGACCTACGCGACGCCCGGCAACGGATCGCCCATGCACATTCTTGGCGAGCTGTTCAACAAGGCCGCGGGCGTGAATATCGCGCAGGTGCCGTATCGCGGCACCGCACCGGCGGTGGTCGACGTGCTCGGCGGGCAAGTGCCGATGACGTACTCCACGCTCGGCGCGGTGGCGCAATACATTGGGACGGGCGCGATCGTACCGCTGGCCGTGGCGGACATGAAGCGCTCGCCGTTCGCGCCGAACGTGCCGACGCTCGCGGAGCTGGGCTACAAGGATGTAGAGGTGGGCGCCTGGCAGGCGCTGCTGGCGCCGAAGGGACTGCCGCCGGAGCTGGTGAAGACGCTGAATACGCACGTCAACGACATCCTGAAAATGCCTGACGTGGTGGCGCGCATGGCAACCATCGCCATCACGCCCGTTGGTGGCGAGCCCTCTGCGCTAAGCAAGCTGATCGCGTCGGACTCGACACGCTACGCCAAGATCGTCAAGGAGTTCGGCATCCAGGCCGATTGATGAACTAACGCGTTGATCCTGTGCCCGGCAACGGCGTCCGGTTTCCCGAGCGGGAACCGGACGCCGATTGCTTTTTAGCGCGCCCTAGCGCTGCCCGAAACTGGCATCGATGAACAGGTCCTTGTACTCGCGCGGCTGCGAGCGCCAGTATTGCTTCGGCGCATGCACCTGCGCGCCAAGCTTGGCCGCCGCATGCCACGGCCAGCGCGGATCGTAGAGCATGGCGCGCGCCAGCGACACCGCATCGGCTTCGCCGTTGGCAATGATGGCTTCCGCCTGCTCCGGCTCGGTGATAAGCCCCACAGCGATGGTCGGCAAGCCCACCTCTGCCTTGACCCGCTGCGCGTAAGGCACCTGGTAGCCCGGACCCAGCTTGATCGCCTGCGCCGGCGAAACGCCGCCGGTGGTCACATGGATGGCCGCGCAGCCACGTGCTTTGAGCGCGTTCGACAGCGCGATCGTGCCTTCGATATCCCATCCGCCGGGCACCCAGTCGGTGGCCGAGATGCGGGCCCAGACCGGCTTGTCCGCGGGAAATGCCGCGCGCACGGCGTCGAACACCTCGATGGGAAACCGCATGCGGTTCTCCAGGCTGCCGCCGTATTCGTCATCGCGCTTGTTCGCCAGCGGCGACAGGAACTGATGCAGCAGGTAGCCATGCGCCATGTGGAGCTCGATGCCATCGAGCCCGAGGCGTGCCGCGCGGATGGCCGCGGCCACGAAATCGTCCCGCACGCGGTCCATGCCCGCGCGGTCCAGCGCCATCGGCGCGTCCTCGCCCTCGGCATGCGGCACGGCGGATGGCGCCAACGTCTTCCAGCCCAGCGGCTGGTCCGGCCGGATCTGGCTGCCGCCCTCCCACGGGGCGTGGCTCGATGCCTTGCGCCCGGCATGCGCCAGCTGTATCGCCAGCGCAATCGGCGAATGCGCCCTGACTGCCTTGATCACCTTGCCGAGCGCTGCCTCGTTCGCATCCGAGTACAGGCCGAGATCTCCCGGCGTGATGCGCCCTTCCGGCGACACGGCCGACGCCTCGATGATCAGCATCGCGGCGCCGGACAACGCGAGCTGGCCGAGGTGGATCATGTGCCAGTCCGCCGCCGAGCCTTCCTCGGCCGAGTACTGGCACATGGGCGCGATCACGATGCGGTTTTCCAGCCGAAGATTGCCAATCGAAAAGGGTTGGAATAACTGACTTTCACTCATGGGGGAGACTCCTTGCTGTCTGTGGCGCCGGCTTGCGGCATGCATGGCTTTGCATTCTAGAACGCCTGGTTTTTTTGCGTCGTCGCGCCATTTCAGTGCGCAGCCACCGCGAGCGGCGCGCGCCGGGTGACGAGATCGGCAATCAACGCCAGGCCCAGCGCCGTGGCGCCGCACAGGAAGATCAGCGCGTAGTTGTTGTGGGACAGCGTGAACAGGTACGAGTAGCCGTAGCCGCCAAGCGCCTGGAACAGCGCGAAGGCCGTGGTGGCGCGGCTCCACGCGGCGCGCTGCTCGGCATGGTCGTGCGGCACCATCTCGTGGATGCGCCCAAGCACGAGCGGCACGATGCCGGGCGTAAACAGGCCCAGGACCACGGTGGCGACGCCGACCAGGATCGGGTTGCCCGACAAGGCAAGCGTACCCACGGCAATTGCCTGCATCAGCAACGCGAGGCGATAGGCCGGGCCAAAGCCAATACGGTCGGCCACGTTGCCGCACACCAGGGGGCCGGCGATGGCCGCGACACCATACAGGACCCAGTAGCCGGCGCCGATCTCTGCGCCCCGGCCGAGGCCGCGCGCCACATAGTCGACCAGCAGCACCATGGCGGGCACCAGGCCCAGCGCGTTCGCGGCGTACTGGCCGTACAACACGCGCATGGCGGTGTCCTCGCGCTTGGCCGGCCGCGCATTCACGCTGGACGCTGGCACTGCCGGCGCCGCCGGTGCCCCGCCCGGCCAGCCAAACCAGCTCACCGCGGTGAGCATGGCCGCGAACACGCCCAGGCCAATCCACGTGTCCTTCAAGCCCAGTTGCAACAACCTGGGAATGATGGTGCCGGAGGCAGCAATGCCCAGCCCGAGCCCCAGGAAGATCATGCCGCTGGCAAAGCCGCGCCGGGCGGCCGGGATATGCGGCAGGATCGTGGTGGCTACCAGCACCATGATGGCGCCGCCGGACACGCCGGAGGCAAAGCGCCAGACAAAGAACCAGCTCACCGACAGCGGATACGCGCAGGCGAAGAACGCGGCGGAGGCGATCACCATCAACAGGCGCAGCGCGTTACGGTTCGACAGCGCCGTGGCGATCGGACGGCCAAGCAGCGCACCGGCGAGGTAGCCGGCAAAGTTTGCGGCGCCCAGCGTCACCGCCTGCGATGACGTGAACCAGTGCGCGTGGATCAGCGGCGGGATCAACGGCGTGTAGGCGAAGCGCGCCAGGCCGATGGCGACCAGGCTTGCGCACAGGCCGGCAAGGGTGGCGTACAAGGCGCGGGCATCGAGTGTGGATGCCGTGGGACCGGGGAGCGTTGCGGTGTGCTCGGACATGATGCATTCCTGCGGATTCGGTGTGGTATTTGTGTTGGTATTTGTGTGCTTGTGCTTGTGCGGGCTCATGCCGAGCGTGGCCCGTCGGGCAACTGCGGCAGGCCAAGCAGGCTTAGCGCCGGCGCGACGGGCCCCGTCAGCAGCGCGCGTTCCGGGCGGACCCGGGCCAGGACCCGCACGCCGAGCAACACCGCTAGCAGATGCGCGGCCGCGTCCGCCGCCGGCAATATCACGGGGATCTCGCCGCTCGCCTGCCCCGCTTGCATGCAGCGCTGGAAAAAGTTCTGGATCTGTGTGAGTTCGTCGGCGATGCCTTTCCGGCAGGCTTCGTCGCCGGGTGTGGACTCCACGGCGGCATTGACCAGCATGCAGCCGCGGTGCCGTACGTCCGCGACCGAGCGCTCGATGATCTCGCCAAAGAATGCCGTAATCGCGTGGCCGGGCGATTGCGAGGACTCCAGCCGGGTGATGCGCTCACGCAAGGTGTGCTCGAGGTAGTGCTCCAGCGCGCGCAGGAACAAGCCGCGCTTGTCGCCGAAGGCGTTATACAGGCTGGGCTGGGTTAGACCCGTGCATTTGACGAGATCCCGGGTGGATGTGGCCTCGAAGCCATTGGCCCAGAACGCGTCTCCCGCGGCCTCCAGCACCTGCTGTTCATTGAATTCGCGTGGTCGCGCCATGGTTGCTCCGGCTTGCCTGACTCGTTGGGTGGGGCGGATATATTCTGTATCACACGATACAAAACAGATTATATATCGGACGATACAGAACGCAAGATGAAATGCGAGGGTGAGCCGCGAGCGAACCGGATCGGAGGGTGTTTTCATCAAATGATCATGTCCCTGGGCCCGGGGGCGGCAGGCAAAGCGCAGCACACTCCACATGGTGCGCGCTCAACCCCTGGGCCTTCCGCCTTTTCCAAGCGCGCTTGGATCATTTGATCAAACGCCATGTGCGACTTGATCATTCCGGGCAGCGTTCGCCGCACCTTCTCGCGTCGCGCGGGCATTCCCTCCCCGCCCGCGCAGGTCCTGTCACGCCACCGCAGCACTGGCATGCCGCATGCAGTAACAGCGCATGGCCGGGCAGGCAGCGACATCTGGGGCAGGCAATGGAACGGAGCGGGGAAGGCAGGCAGGAGCCGCCGCTTGGCGCACATCTCGTCACGCCGCGTCGTGGCTACAGCCACCATGGCATCTACGTGGGCAACGGGAGGGTGATGCACTATGCCGGGCTGTCGCGCGGCTGGCAGCGCGGTCCGGTGGAAGAACTGGGGATGGCCCTGTTCGCCGCCGGCCATGTCATCGAGGTCAAGGCGGTCCCGCTAACGCCCGCTGTTGGCGAGGAGGCGGTCAGCCGTGCCCGCTCACGCCTGGGCGAAAACCGCTATCGCCTGCTGACCAACAACTGCGAGCATTTCTGCGCGTGGTGCCTGTATGGAGAGAGCCGCAGCGAACAAGTCCAAGGCTGTCTTGAGCATCCGTGGCGTGCGCTGCGCCTGCTTGGGGGCTTTGTGGCGATGTGGTGGCGCAACGCGCAGGTGGCAGGGGGGCAGGCGACGCTCAGCCCAGGCTGGCGGACGCCAATTGCGGCCTGGACCGGCCACCGGTGACCAGATCGATCGCGGCGAGCACGTCCGCGATCTCAGGTACCACGCCGCGCGCGCCCACGGAGACGGACTGCCCCGGGGTGTTGATGCCGAAATGCTCGCTGTCGGTGACTGTGAACAGCATCACAGACGGCTTGCCCAGCGCATCGGCCAGGTGCACGAAGCCGGTATCGGTGCCAACGACCAGCGCGGCGGCGTCCACGCGCTGCGCGCATTCGGTGATGGTCATGCGCGGCAAGACTTCGGCGCCGGGAATCTCCGCTGCCAAGGCTTCGGATTGCTCGCGCTCGGAGGGCGAGCCCCAGGGCAACTGGATCTTGTAGCCGCTCTCGGTGAGCGTGCGGCCGACCGAGATCCAGCGCTGCGCGGGCCATTTCTTGGCCTCGACGGAGGTCGCGTGAAACAGCATCGCGCGCGGCACGCCATCGACGTTGAGCGGCGCGGCGGGCGCGGGCACGCGCAGCGCGTAATGCTCGACGGGATCCAGCGGATAGCCGAGCGCGTTGGCCACCACCATGCGCATCTTGTGGCGCGCGGTAGCGTCGCCATGCGGCCCGAAGATCTGCGTGTAGGCGAACACGGCACGCGCCTCGCCAAGGTACTCGGCGGCGTAGCCCAGGCGCCGGCTGGAGCGCGCCAGCCAGGCCACGATGGCGCTCTTGTATACGCCGTGCACGTCCACCACCACATCGTACTTCTCGCGGCGCAATGCCCACAGCGCGCCAAAGATGGCACGCAGGTCGGCCCAGCTGCGGGATTTCTTGAAACCGCGCAGCGGCGGCGCGATCACGCGATCCACGCCCACGGCCCAGCGCGGAATATCGGCACACGACGCATCGGCCACCCAGTCGATCTTGGCCTCGGGATAGGCGCGCCGCAGGTCGGACACCAACGGCAGCGTGTGCACCATATCGCCCAGCGAGGTGATCTTGATGAGGAGAATGCGTTTCATGGAAATGGAAAATCGGGTTGCGGACGGGTCTCGCCGGCTGGCAGCGAGGCCGTAGTATGCACCAGCCCCATGGGCGGCGCACCAATTTGCAAGCCCGGCGGCAGTCTGGCATGGGGTTCGCGCAGCACCCGGCGCCAGCCAGCTACATCCGCTGCCCGCCGCCTCCCGTCAGGGCCAATCAGGCCCTCTGCGGCCAACTCAGGCCCAGGCGGCAGCGCTAGCCACCACGGTGGCGAAGCGGTCATGCAGCGCCGCCAGGGAGTTACGGTGGATCTCCGCCGCCGAGAGCGGCGCCCCGCCCAGCGGGTCAGGCAGGTCGCGCGTGGCGCAGGCCGATGCCACCACCGTGCTGCGATAACCATGATCGAGCGCCGAGCGCACCGTGGCGCTGATGCACATATGCGTCTGGAAGCCCGCCACGATCAATTCCTTGCGCCCAAGCTTGTCCAGCATGGCGGCCAGCGTGGTGCCGGCGAAGCTGTTGGGCAGGCCCTTGACCACGGTATGCTCGCCGCCAAGCGGCTCCAGCCCTTCGATGATGGCCGCATAGGGGCCCTCGGGATCGAAGGCGCCGCCGCTGCCGGCCCGCCCGTGATGCACCACGTGCACCACCGGGCTGCCGTGGCGGCGCGCCAGCGCCAGGAGCTCGCCGCAGGCCGCGATGGCACCGGGCATGCCCACCAGCGGGAGCTTGCCGTCAACATACTCGCGCTGGTGGTCGATCAGCACCAGCGTAGCGGCCTCCCACGCCGAAGGAAGGCGGCTGGCGCCGGCAAGGTCGAGCAGGGTAAAGGGTGTGGCCATCATGGCTCCTTTTGCTTGTGCGTCAGGTATTGGAAACGGCTCCGGGATTCGTGGGCAGGCGCCACGAGGGCGACTACCATGCAAGCGATGATAAGCCGCGCTATGCTGTTCGCCAATTCTCAACTGGCTCACATCCATTGTGCAAAAACGTTCACTCCACTGGGACGACCTGCTGACCCTGTCCACGCTGATCCGCACCGGCAACTATTCGGCCTGCGCCCGCGAGCTGGAGGTCACGCACGCCACCGCGATCCGCCGCATCCGGCGGCTGGAGACAGCCCTTGGCAAGCCCGTGGCAACCCGCACCAATGGCGCGTTCGCGCTCTCGGCAGCCGGCCGCTCGGCGCTCGCCGCGGCGCAGCAGATGGAGAGTTCGGCGCAGCGCTTGCTGCGCGAAGTGGAGGATGCCGGCAGCGGTGTCTCCGGCGTGGTCAGCATCGCCTGCACCGCGGCGCTCGGCAGCCACTTCCTGACACCACGCATGTTCGGGCTCTATCGCGCGCACCCGCAACTTGAGGTCAGGCTGGAAACGGACAACCGCATCGCCAGCCTGGCGCGGCGCCGCGCCCACATCGCGGTGCGGCTGGCGCGGCCGCAGGAAAGCGACGCCATCGCGCAGCGCGCGGGCAGCATGGGCTTTGGCCTGTATGCGCCGGTACGGCCGGCCGACGCCGGCCCGTGGCGAGAGCAGGATCTCGCCGCCGCGCCATTGTGCGGGCTGCTGGACGAAGGCCTGGCGCTGCCGGAATCCGAATGGACGCGCACACTGGCAGCGCGCACGGGGTTCCAGTCGAACAACCTGCTGGCCGTGCGCGAGGCGATTCGCAGCGGCCTGGGCATCGGCCTGCTGCCGCACTACCTGGCGCGGGACGATTCCCGGCTCGCGCTGGTGCGCGAGGTGCCGGAGGTGGTACGCGAGATCTGGCTGGCTTATCCGCAGGAGTTTCGCGGCGCTTCCCGGTTCCGGCCCGTGATCGACTGGCTGGCCGGGGAATTGCGGCAATGCCCGTGAGCCACGGAACCTGTTGAAAACGCAGAGGCAGGCAGTATAGTTGCCTGAAGCATGCCCGCCCCACGGGCTCGCGCACGGTGCTGTCGGCAGGCCGCCACCGGCCGCCGATGGCACGGGGAGCTTCACCATGGATCGGGATTCACCGGCAAAGCTGGACGCAGGCGCGCTCGGGCTGGGCGAATCCGTCGTCATGGGCGTGGCGGGCACGGCGCCCGCCTTCAGCCTGGCGGCCACCACCGCCACCCTGGTCGCGACGGTGGGTGGCCTGGCGCCGGCCAGCCTGCTGTACTGCGGCCTGATCATGTTCGGCGTGACGCTGTCCTACCAGCAACTGAACCGGCTGCAGCCCAGCGCTGGCGCCTGCTACACCTGGGTCTCCGAGATCTTCCATCCGGTGCTTGGCTTCTTCGCGGGCTGGACGCTGCTGGTGGCGTCGGCGGTATTCATGGTGTCCGGCACCATTCCGGCCGCCACCGCCACCCTGCTCCTGATCGATCCGGCGCTGGCGGAGCGACCGCCCGTGGTGACGCTGGTCGCCGCAGGCTGGCTGCTGGCGGTGAGCGTCGTCGTGGTCAAGGGGATCAAGCTGACCAGCTACACCCAGGTGGCGATGACGCTGCTCGAAGTCGGGGTGCTGGCAGCGATTGTGCTCGCTGCCCTGCTGCGCGCGCCGCTGCCGCTTGCCCACCCGCTCTCGCTGGCCATGCTGTCGCCATTCAGCTTTTCGCCGCAGCTGTTTGCCAATGGGGCGCTGGTTGCGCTGTTCTTCTTCTGGGGCTGGGACGTGACGGCGAACCTGACCGAGGAAACGCGCGATCCGGCGCATGCGCCCGGGCGCGGGGCATTGATGGCGATGGTCATCGTGCTGGCACTCTTCATGACCTTCGTCATCGCCAGCCAGGCTGTGCTGAGCGACCAGGAGATCCGCAGCGCCGGCACCAACGTGGTGTTTGCGCTTGCCGCGCGGCTGTTTCCGCGGCCGTGGGACTACCTGGCCGTGCTGGCCGTCATGCTCAGCACCGTTGGCACACTGGAGACCTCGATCCTGCAGTTCACCCGCACGCTCTACGCCAAAGGCCGCGATGGCCTGCTGCACCCGCGCTATGCCGAACTGCACCGCACCTGGCGCACGCCGTGGGTAGCCACCGCGGTCATCGCATCGTTTGGCTTGCTGCTGCTGGCGCTGTCCGCGTACTTCAACAGCGTGGGCCAGATCATCCAGGACTCGGTCAATGCCATCGGCTTCCAGGTGGCGTTCTACTACGGGCTGGCCGGCTTCGCCTGTGCCTGGCACTGCTGGCGCGAAGCCGCCCGGACACCCGGCAGGCTGTTGCTGCTAGTACTTTGGCCCGCTTGCAGCGCTGCGTTCCTGTGGTTCATCGGGCTGTACAGCATCCCCAGCTTCGACCTGGCCACGCGGGTGGTAGCGCTGGGCGGCATCGCGGTTGGCGTGGTGCCGCTGTGGATCACCCGACGCCGGCTGCACGCCGCGCGCGGGGCGCTCAGGGCACCGGGCCCGTGACATGCCTGGGGCCGCCTAGGCGGTCACGGATGCCGTCAACAAGTCCGCCGCGGCCTCGATACGCTGCGGCGCGCCGAACAGCCGCGCCACCACCAGCCCGCTTTGCAGCGCGCCAAACACCGCTTGCGCCAGCGCCTGCGGTGGGATCGGCAAGGCCTTGTGCTGCACGGCCTGCGCGGTTTCCAGCAGGCGAGTGAGCCAGGTCTCGTTCAGGCGGTAGAAATCCTTGAGGATGCGGTGCACCGATTCCGGCAGGAACGCAGCTTCCGTGGACAGCATACCCACCAGGCAAATGGCGTCGCCGCCCGCGGTGGCCAGCCAGGGCGCCAGGTAGGCGCGAGCCTGCTCGTCCACCGGCAGGCTGGTGTCGATGTCGCGCACGCGCGCCGAGCTGCGGGCGCTGTACTCCGTCACCGCCGCCTGCACCAGGTCCTCCTTGGAGGGGAAGTGGTAGTGGATGCTGGAGGTCTTGACCCCTACCCGCTCGGCAAGGTCCCGGTAGCTGAATCCATTGAAGCCCCGCTGCCGCACCAGCACCAGGGTGTGCTCCAGCAGTTGATCGCGTACGGATTGGGTAGTCATGGCATTCCTCCGCCTTTCGGCGGGCCCTCGAAACCGCGGCAATGGCAAAGAGCCGGCGTTACCGGCTCTTTGCGTGCGTCACCGCATTCATCGGATTAAAGATTGATTCGCCGCGTGTTCGGCATCTCGCGTAGCTCAGGCGTTGGCGCCTTCGGTGAACACATCGAACTTGCCGGTACGTGCACCATCGGTATAGGCGTCCACGCTACGGGCCGGGCTGGCCGACACGCCGGTACGATCCAGGCCGGCGACGATACGGGCGCCATCGGTGTACGGGTCGAACTTGCCAGTACGTGCACCATCCGTGTAGGCATCCACGCTGCGCGCCGGGCTGGCCGACACGCCGGTACGATCCAGGCCGGCGACGATACGGGCGCCATCGGTGTACGGGTCGAACTTGCCGGCAC
>FTGR01000447.1_pt1 | contig 24433 bp, 24 predicted proteins | sample 1640751 | NCBI WGS metagenome assembly FTGR01 (sample SAMEA3914789, study PRJEB12502) | metagenome | biome: forest; material: soil | place: Canada | collected 2011-07-03 | depth 0.3 m
CAGCATCGCCAGCGCAACCGCCTGGGTCTGGCTATCTCAGGCACGTTTGCTCGTACGCCGATTGACCAATGCCTGAATTTGTCCTCACCCTCTTTGCCGGTCAAAGAAAAGTGACATCTCACACGTTCCAAAACGGCCAACACCGCACAGCCGCGACAGCAGCTAGAAGCATGAAAACCCCGCCCAGCAAGCGCCAAAACCCGCGTCAGCAGGCCACTCCACTATGCCAAACCAAGCCAATTCAATCCTCACCAATCCCAACAGCCTTCGCGAAAAATTCAGCGGAACGGAATATTAGCGATCCAGCTTACTCCAGCGCCACGCCCTTGCGCTCCGGGATCAGGAACAGCGTAGCTAGGATATCCAACACATAGATCAACGCCAGCACGGCAATAGCGGTGCCGAACGAATAGCTGGCGGCCAGCGCGCCCACCACAAGCGGGCCAAAGCCGCCCACCCCGCGGCCGATATTGAACAGCACGTTCTGCGCGGTAGCGCGGGCCTGCGTCGAATACAGCTCCGAGATCAGCGCCCCATAGCCGCCGATCATGCCGTTGACAAACAGGCCCATCACCGCGCCGCCGAACAGCAGCGCGTAGGGGGTCGAAAGCTGCGAGTAGACAAAGACCATCACCACCGCCCCGACCTGGTAGATCAGGAAGGTAGGCCGGCGGCCGATGCGGTCCGCGAGCTGGCCGAACACCCAGATGCCGATGGCCATGCCGATGATGGTCACCGAGGTCCACAGCGCGGACTTGGTCAGCGAGTAGTTGAACTGCTTGGCGAGGTAGGTCGGCATCCAGATCATCAGGCCGTAGTAGCCGAAGTTCTGCACCGAGCACAGCACCACCACGCCCAGGCTGGCACGCGCCGTCGCGGCGTCGGCCACCAGCATCTTGAGCGGATTGCCCTTGCGCGCCACCTTGCTGCTGGCAACGAACACTTCCGGCTCGCCGATAAAGCGGCGCACCACGAACGACGCCACCGCCGGCAGCACGCCAATGGCAAACATGCCGCGCCAGCCGATATACGGCAGCAGCACCGGCGTGAGCAGCGCCGCGGCAAGCACGCCCGCCTGCCAGCCAAGGCCCACATACGAGGAAACGCGGGCACGCTGGCCGGGCCGGCAGGCCTCGGTGGCCAGCGCCATGCCGATGCCGAACTCGCCGCCAAGGCCAAAGCCGGCGATGGTCCGGTAGGCCAGCAGGTCCCAGTAGCCCTGCGCGAGCGCGCACAGGCCGGTGAAGACGGCAAACAGCAGGATGGTCCAGGTCAGCACTTTCACCCGGCCCACGTAGTCGCTCAAGATGCCGAAGAAGATGCCGCCGGCCACCGCGCCCACCAGCGTCCACGTCACCAGCGAGCCCGCCTGGGTGCTGGTCAGCCCGAGGCCGGCGGAGACCGCGCTCAGGATAAAGCCTAGGATCAGCAGGTCGAAGCCGTCCAGCGCGTAGCCAACCGCCGAGGCGATCACGGCCTTGCGGGCGTAGGCGTCCTGCTCTTGTTCAGTGGGGCCTTGCCGGCCGTGCGGTGGATTTGCCACCGCGGCCGGGTCCAGCCCGGTCACCGCGGCGGCGTTGGCGTTGCCCTGTGTCATGTCGTTTCCCGTGCGCCACAAGCGAAAAATTTTGCGAGATTCTACTCTCGTGGCTAGCGGCTGGCCTGGAAGGGGGGACGAGAAAGATCAGGGTGGGATCAGACGGGGAGCGCCTTGGCGTGAGCATGAGGCCGATGACCACGAACGAGAACACATCATGTCGCTGATCGTTCCTATGCCTTACCAGAGACGCTCCGCCAATTGGCTGCGATCGACCCGGCGCTTTCCATCGATTTCCTGTCGTTCTTTGTGCGGCGCCTCGTCTCGTAGGGGGAGCCGGGAGGGCCAGGGCCCTCCGACCTTCAAACCGGCAAACCCTTTGCCCTCAACACCGCATCGAACCGCTCCTGATCCGTGGTCCCGGTGCGGTTGCCCTCGCGGATCTTCGCTTCCTTTTCCAGATGCGCCCGCGTCTTGCGCAGCACCTCGGCGGCTTCGGCAGCCGGCACGGCGATCACGCCATCGGCGTCTCCCACCACCAGGTCACCCGGCATCACCACCAGCCCGGCGCAGGATACCGGCACATTGATCTCGCCCGGGCCGTCCTTGCTCGGGCCGCGATGCGTGTGCCCCCGGGCGAAGATGGGCATGCCCTCTTCCGCCCATTCGCACAGGTCGCGCACCGCGCCGTCGATCACCAGGCCGCCAAGCTTGCGCGCGATGCAGGTGGTGCGCATCAGGCCGCCCACCAACGCCTGCGTCACGTCGCCGCCGCCGTCGATGACCAGCACGTCGCCGGCCTCGACCATCATCAGGGCCTTGTGGATCATCAGGTTGTCGCCGGGCCGCACGCGCACGGTCACGGCCGGGCCGCACAGCACGGTATCCAGGCGGGCATGGTACTGGCGCAGGCCGATGGCGCCCACGTTACGGCTCATGGCATCGCCGATGGCGGCCACCGGCATTGCGCGCAAGGCCGCGACGATATCGGCCGCCGGGCCCGCCGCGCGCGGGTTGATGCGATAGCCGGGGGGCCACTGCAGTGGCTGGGATTCGTTGGTCATGGCGAAACTCCAAAGCGGATGGTGCGAGCGCCGGGCACGGCGTTCGCGGGTATTTTGTCAGTGCAATGCCTCGCACGCCAGGCGCAGCCGCCGCAGGCCTTCCTGCAACTGTGCAACCGAGGTGGCAAAGGATATGCGGAAAAACGGCGACACGCCATACGCGCCGCCCTGCAGCACGGCCAGGTTCTGCGCCTCCAGCAGGTAGAGCACGAAGTCTTCATCGGTCTCGATCCGCTTGCCCTCGGGCGTGAGCTTGCCGAGCAGGCCAGCACAGGAGGGATACACATAGAAGGCGCCCTGCGGCAAGTGGCACTGGAGGCCCGGGATGCGGTTGAGCTCCGCCACCACCATGTCGCGCCGCGACTGGAAGATGCGCGTGCGCTCGGCGATGTAGTCCTGCGGGCCGCTCAATGCTTCCAGCGCGGCGGCCTGGCTGATGGACGACGGATTGGACGTGCTCTGCGACTGCAGCTTGACCATGGCCTTGACCAGCGCGGCTGGCGCGCCACCGTAGCCGATGCGCCAGCCCGTCATGGCGTAGGCCTTGGATACGCCGTTGATCGTGAGCGTGCGCGCCTTCAAGGCCGGCTCGACCTGCGCGATGGTGCAGAAGGCGCGGCCGTCGTAGAGGATGTGCTCGTAGATATCGTCCGTCATCACCCACACCTGCGGGTGCCGCAGCAGCACCTCGGCCAGCGCCTTGAGCTCCGCGCGGGAGTACGCCGCGCCGCTCGGGTTGTTGGGCGCGTTCAGCACCAGCCAGCGCGTGCGCGGGGTGATGGCGCGCTCCAGGTCCTCCGGACGCAGCTTGAAGCCGTTCTCCGGCGGGCAGTCCACGAAGACCGGCGTGCCGTCGGCCAGCAGCACGATGTCGGGGTAGGACACCCAGTATGGCGCCGGGACAATGACCTCATCGCCCACGTCCACCGTGCACATCAACGCGTTGAAGATGATCTGCTTGCCGCCGGTGCCGACGATGATCTCGCTGGCCGCGTAGTCCAGGCCGTTGTCGCGGCGGAACTTGTCGGCGATGGCCGCCTTGAGCTCGGGGGTGCCGCCGACATCGGTGTACTTGGTCCTGGACGCCGACATGGCGCGGGTGGCGGCTTCGCAGACGTTCTGCGGCGTGTCGAAATCGGGCTCGCCGGAGGTGAGGCCGACGATATCCCGGCCGCTGGCGCGCAGTTCACGCGCGCGTTGTCCCGCCATCGAGCTGGGCGACGGCTTGATCCGGTTGAGGCGGGCTGCAATGAGAGTCATGGTCTGGGCGCTGTCTTCGGTAGCGTGAATGGGTAGCGTGAATGGATAAGGTCAGGCAAGCTTGCGATGCTGGCGCAGGTAGGGAACGAGCCCGCCGGCGGCGCGGATGGTCAGCACGATGTCCGGTACGGGCTCGCAGGGAATGCGGCGGGTGGGCGCCTCGGGGTCGGGGCCCACCATCAGTTCGGCGCTGGCGCCGTCCAGGCGCAGCGTCAGCGGGTCGCCTTCGGCAATGCCGGCGGTATCGGCGGTGATCAGCAACAGGCCGTTGTTGATGGCGTTGCGCCAGTAGGTGCGCGAGAAGCTCCGCGCCACCACCACGCGGATCCCGGCGGCGAGCACCACCGTGACCGCCACTTCCATCGCGGAGCCGCAGCCGAAGTTATGCCCGGCCACCAGGATGTCGCCATCCGCCACGCTGGCGGCAAAGGCAGGATCGATATCCTCCAGCAGGTAGCGGCGCAGCACCTGCGGGTCCAGGCTGTCCTTCTTGCGGCTGGAGGCGATCAGGTAGTCGGTGTTGATGTCATCGCCAAGCAAGCGGGCGCGGCCATGGATGACGGACGCGGCGCTGGCTGCGGCGTTGACCCTGGTTTGCGGCAATGTCATTGCGCCACCTCGCGCGGGTCTACCAGGTGGCCGGTAACGGCCGCGCTGGCACAGGCGCGCGGCGACGCCAGGAAGATCTCCGATGTGCGATTGCCCATGCGGCCCTTGAAATTACGGTTGGCGGTGGAGATCACCCGCATGCCATCGGTGGGAATGCTGCCGCAGGTACCGCAGCAGGCGCCGCAGCCGGGCGGCTGGATCTGCGCGCCGAACGCTGCGAACGCCGCCAGCAGGCCGTCGCTCTCCAGTTCGGCGCGCACGGCTTCCGATGCCGGCGTCACCACCAGCCGCACGCCGGGCGCCACGCCACCGCCCGCGCGCAGCACGTCCAGCGCCTCGCGGTAGTCCTTGCTGCGCCCGCCGGTGCAGGTGCCGAGGTAGACCATGTCGATCTTGGTGGCCGGCGCCTGGGCCAGATCGAGCACGTCGTCCACGCGGTGCGGCAGCGCTACCTGCGGCGTGACGGTGGTCAGGTCGAAGTCGAGCGTATCGACATAGGTAGCGTCTTCATCCGCCGCTACCGGCACATAGGCCTGCGCGGTACGCCCGGCGAGGTATGCGGCCGTGCAATCGTCGAAGGGGAACAGGCCCGCCTTGGCACCCATCTCCACCGACATATTGGCCAGCACGATGCGGTCGCCCATATCGAGCGCGGCAAGGCCGGACCCGGCGAACTCCAGCGCGAGGTAGCTCGCGCCGCCCGCGCCGATGCGGCGCGCCATGGCCAGCGCCAGGTCCTTGGCCGACGCGTAGGCCGGCAGGGCGCCATGCAGGCGGATACGCAGCGAGCCGGGCACCTTGAGCCAAAGCTGGTTGCACTGCAGGACGCCGGCCAGGTCCGACGAGCCGATGCCCGTGCCGAACGCGTTGAGCGCGCCGTAGGTCACGGCATGCGAGTCAGCACCGGCCACGAGGTGCCCGGGCAAGACCCGCCCGCGCTCCAGCATGAGCTGGTGACCGATGCCCTCGCCCACCTCGAACACGCCGACGCCATGCGCCAGCGCGTAGTCCCGCGCGATGTCCTGCAAGGCCAGCGCGCGCGCGCCGGAGCCGGCGCCGTAATGATCCAGTGCAAAGACCACGCGCCCGGGCCGGGCCGGTCCCGGCAAGGCCTCGCCCTGCGGCTGCATCTGCCGCAGGTAGTCGAGCGCCATGGGGATCGAGCCGTCCGTGCCCATGGTGGCATCCGGCTCGCAGATCGCCAGGTCGCCGGCGCGCAGGTCGCGCCCGGCGGCGCGCGAGAGCAGCTTCTCCGCCAGCGTCCTGCCGCCGGTACCGGTGCCGGGGGTATCCAATACGTTCATCGCCTGCACCGGATCAGTTCAGCTTGAGGTTGGCGCTCTTGACGACCTTCCCCCACTTTTCATGCTCGGATTGAATCTGGCGTCCAAACACCTCGGGCGGGCCGCCAACGGGCTCCACGCCAAGCTGCACCAGCTTTTCCTTGACCTCGTCGGTCGCCAGGATCCGGTCGATCGCGCGGTTCAGCTTGAGCTGAATCGCGCGCGGCGTTGCCGACGGCGCCACCACCCCGCTCCACGACAGCGACTCGTAGCCCTTGAGCCCCGCCTCATCCACCGTGGGCACGTTGGGTAGGCCGGGCAAGCGCTTGCGGCTGGTCACCGCCAGCGCGCGCAGCTTGCCCTGCTGCACGAAGCCGATGGAGGACGGCGCGTTATCGAACAGCATCGTCACCTGACCGCCCAGCAGGTCGGTCAGCGCGGAGGAACTGCCCTTGTAGGGCACGTGCAGGATGTCCACACCGGCCATGGACTTGAACAGTTCGCCCGACAAGTGCGTGGAGCTGCCGGCCCCCGACGAGGCAAAGCTGAGCGAGCCCGGCTTGCTCCCGGCCAGCGCCACCAGTTCCGGCACGGTGGTCACCGGCAGGCTCGGCGACACCACCAGGATGTTCGCGTTCTGGGTGACGTAGCTCACCGGCACGAAATCCTTGGCCACGTTGTAGCCCATGCGGCTGTACAGATGGTCGTTGATCGACAGCACGCCGGTAGTGCCCATCAGCAGCGTGTAGCCATCGGCCGGGGACTTGGCCACCAGCTCCGCGCCGATATTGCCGCTGGCGCCGGCCCGGTTGTCGACCAGGAACGGCTGCTTGAACTGCTGGGAAAGCTTCTCGGCAATGATGCGCGCGACCACATCGGTGGACCCGCCAGCGGCAAACGGCACCACGATGCGCACCGCCTTGTTGGGGTAGCCGTCGTCCGCGGCGGGGGCGTCCGCGGCGTGGGCCAGGCATGGCAGGACAGCAAGCAGTACTGCGCTCAGGCGGATCAAGCTCTTCATCTGGGGGTCCTGTAGGGGAGAGAAAAGTGGCACGTTGCATCCATCGCCACGCAGTACAGCGCCGTGGTTGAAGCCAAATTCTATGGACCCTTATTAATCTGGACAAACGAATTCGACTGACCGATTATTACGAAATCCTGAAAAATAGGCCGGACCGCGATCCTGGCCGCCCCCCCCACCCTCATGCGCCACAACGTCACCCTCAAGCAACTGCGCTGCTTCCTGGCCGTCGCCGACACCGGCTCCTTCACCGCCGCCGCCCTGCGCCTGTGCATGACGCAATCGGCGCTCACTGCCACCATCCAGCAACTGGAAGAGGCGGTAGACCTGAAAATGTTCGACCGCACCACCCGGCGCGTGGCCCTGACCGAACACGCCGAACGCTTCCGGGCCGAGGCGGAGAAAGTCGTCAACGGCTTCGACAGTTCGGTCTACGACCTGATGGCGTTGTCCCAGGGCAACCGCGGCCATATCCGCATCGTCGCCGCCGCCTCGGTCATCAACCACTTCCTGGTCCGCGCCATCCCCAGGTTCCGCGAGAGCTATCCCGGCATCACCATCTCCCTGCGCAACCCCGCCGCCCGGCAAGCCGAGCGGCTGGTGCTCGAAGGCGAAGTGGATTTCGCGATCGACAGCAAATACCAGGGCCACGAAGGCCTCGACTACACGCCACTGGTGGCCGACTCCTATGGCGTGGTGTGCCACCGCGACCTGCCCCTCGCGCAACTGGAGCGCCCCGTGTGCTGGGCCGACCTGACGCCCGAGCAATACATCGGCTTCAGCGCGGACACCGGCATTGGCCACTTCCTGCGCAGTCACGCCGGCAACTGGCCCGTGCTCGGCGGCCAGCACGACGAAGTGGAAAGCACCAGTTCCCTGTTCGCCATGCTCAGCATGGGCAAGCAGTATTCGGTACTGCCGGCGCTGGCCAACAAAGAGCGCGAGTATCCCGACCTGGTCTTCAGGGAATTGCACGAGCCGCGGCTGTCGCGGGAGATTTGCGTGATCACCCGGCCGCTGCGGTCGCTGTCGCCCAGTGCGCAGCGGCTGCTGGGGATATTGCTGGAGGAGATACGGGGGCAGGCCATGCCGCCCGGGGTGTCGGTGCAGGCGGCTGCGCAGGCGGAGATGGATTAGGGGTGCGAAAAACTGAGTCGTCCAAGGCAGACAGTGCGCCCAGCACCAGATACCCTACCCCTCCCCCCGCCGGTGATTGGATACCCACCGATACATGCCAAGCACATTAGGAAAGCGCATCGCGTCGTAAGCCGTCCATGACTTCACCTCATCACTGAACTTCACATTCCGATAAAGCTCGTCCCACGACTGGCCGCGCCGAACCAGATCGAGAACCTGCTTGTGCAGATCCATCATGTAAGCCCGTAACGCCCGCTCATCCTGCAACGTAGCCGGCGTGTAATGCCCCACGTCGATCACATCTACATCCTGCGCCAGCACCCAGTCCAGCGTCTCGATCCATCCATCGTAATAAAAATCCAGAAAATCGTTATACGGCATCGAATGGCTTTCGCACACGTCCGTGCACTGCAGCGCCTTGTACTTCGGGAACAGGACCATCGTCATGCTGTTCGAATGGCTCGGCCCAACATAGTGCAGCAAGATAGTCTCGTCCCCGATCCGGATCGTCATATCGCGATCGAACACGCGATCCGGCAGGGCCGTGGGAATGCGCTCTCCCACGATAGGCTCCACCGCCCGCTGGTTCGCCACCACGATCGCGCCGTCGCGCTGGAAAACCTGCCCGCCGCTGATATGGTCCGCATGCCCGTGGGTATAGATCACGTACTTGACCCCCACCTTGAACCGGTTACGGATCTCGTCGCGCAGCCAGGTCGCCGTGCATGTCATGGCCGGGTCGATGACCACTGCGCCTTCCTTGGTGATCAGCACCAGCCCGCTGTGCACCGCCAGGCCCGGGCCGGTTGTATGCCGGTACAGGTTGCCCTTGACCTGCACCAGTCCACGCGGATTGTCCGGGCAAGGCGCCCCGGTGAAATCCGGCAGCACGGGCCGCTTCGCGTAAGCGGAGCGATCGAGGGGCACGCCGTCGTCCGAGGCAAGGGCGGCGCCCGATAACACAAGCAGCGCGACACCAGCCAGCACCAGCCTCCAAAACGTACTCATGATGTGATGTCCAGGGACGCCGTTCGATAGCCCGCCGAGAACGCAAACGCAGGGCAGCAGGCTATGGACCCGCCGGACGATGCGCGTGCAACCACGCGTACCACCCCTGCATTCCCTCTCCCGTCTGCGCCGAGACATGCAAGATCTCGATGCCGGGATTGACTTGGCGCGCGTACCGTACGCAGCGTTCGACGTCGAATCGCAGATGCGGCAGCAGATCGGTCTTGGTCAGCAACATCAGGCTGCTGGCGCGGAACATATGGGGATACTTGACCGGCTTGTCCTCGCCCTCGGTCACTGACAAGATCACCACCTTGGCCTGTTCGCCAAGATCGAACAGCGCCGGACAAATCAGGTTGCCCACGTTCTCGATCATCAGCAGCGAATGCAGCGGCGGGTCAAGCGCGTCCAGTCCGCGGGAGATCATCTGCGCGTCCAGGTGGCAGCCCGTGCCGGTATTGAGCTGGATCGCCCGCCCCCCCGCCGCACGAATGCGCTGCGCATCATTCAACGTAGCCTGGTCGCCTTCGATCACGCTCAATGGCAGGGTTCCGTCCAGATCGCGGATGGTCCGCTCCAGCAACGTGGTCTTGCCCGCGCCGGGCGAGCTCACAAGATTCAGCGCCACGATCGCGCGCCCCGCCAGCCAGCCGCGGTTGCGCTCCGCGATCAGCTGGTTCTTGGCCAGGATGTCTTGCTCGATGGCAACGGGGGTGCCGTGAACGAGGGCGTGCTCGTGGGCATGCTCATGTGGATGCTCATGCGGGTGATCATGGGAATGGTCATGCGCATGGTGAGCGTGCGGATGCGGATGCGCGTGGGAAAGCATATGCCCACCCTGCCCTGCGCCCGCGCGAGCCCGAAACACCATCCCGCCCGGCGCCGCGGCGACGGCCACCTCCGCGTCCGGATCCGTCACCACCGCGCCTTCCGTATCCGAGCACCCACAAGTCGTGCACATCACGCTACCTCCATCTGCCGGATCTTCAACTGTTGCCCGGAAATCAAGGCCAGGTTTTCGCTGCCGCAGGCGCATTGCCCGAATGGCACGGCGATCTCCAGTTCGGCGCCGCAAGCCATGCAGCGCGCCAGCCCGGGCGTTTCGATGATCTCCAGCACCGCGCCTTCCACCGCCGTGTCCTTCGCGCACACGTCGAAGCAAAACCGGATCGCGTCGGGCATGACGGCCGAAAGCTGGCCGATCTCCAGCATGACCCGCACCACCCGCGCGCCGTGCGCCTGCTCGGCGCAGATCTCGACCACGCTGTTCGCGATACTCAGTTCATGCATGACGCACTCCCTCACCACCCTTCACCACCCTTCAGCACTTTTCAGCACCCTTCAGCAGATCCGCGGCAACTGCTCGCCGACCAGCATGTCGACGATCCGCTGGCCGCCAAAGCCGGTGTGCAGCACCACCAGGCCCGCCGGCCCCGCTTCCACCACGCCAATCGCCGCCGCCTGCCGGCCGTCGGGATGCGCGTGCATTGCCGCCAGCACGCGCTCGGCGTGCGCGGGCGGGACCACGGCCACCAGCTTGCCCTCGTTGGCCAGATAGAGCGGATCCAGCCCAAGGATCTCGCACGCACCCTTGACCGCCTCGCGCAGCGGAATGTCAGCCTCGCGGATGCGGATGGCCACGCCGGAGCCATGCGCGAATTCGTTGAGCACGGTGGCAACGCCGCCGCGCGTGGCGTCGCGCAGGCAATGGATGTCCGGGCAGGCGTCGAGCATCCGCGCGATCAAGCCATTGAGCGGGCGGCAATCGCTCTGTACGTCGGCTTCCAGCGCAAGCTGCTGGCGGGCGACCAGGATCGCCGCGCCGTGGTCGCCGAGGTAGCCGTTGACGATGACCACATCGCCCGCGCGCGCATGGCTGGCGGAGATGGCCACGCCGCTGCGCACCACGCCGATGCCGGCGGTGTTGATAAAGAGCTTGTCCGCGCAGCCGCGCTCCACCACCTTGGTGTCACCCGTGACGATGGCGACGCCGGCCTCCTGCGCCACCCGCTGCATGCTGGCCACGACCCGGCGCAGGGCGTCGATCGGAAAGCCTTCCTCCAGCACCATGCCGCACGACAGGAACAGCGGCGTCGCACCGGATACCGCCAGGTCGTTGACCGTGCCGGCGACCGCGAGCGTGCCGATGTCGCCGCCGGGGAAGAACAGCGGATCGACGACGTAGCTGTCGGTGGTAAAGGCAAGCCGGTCGCCGTGCGCGGCGAAGGCGGCCAGCGGAAACACCGCCTGGTCCTCCAGCGCGGCCAGCGCCGGATTGTCGAATGCCGTCACGAACACGTCTTCGATCAGCTCGCGCATGGCCCGCCCGCCGCTGCCGTGGGCGAGATTGACCACGGCGTCGCGCACATGCGGCACGCGCCTGGCCACCGCAGGCGCGGCGTCGGCAGGCAGGGAAATGGAAGCCCTGTCGTTCATGCCGTGCTCCCCGCGGCGATGGCGTCGCCGACTGGGGGCTGCGCCTTGGCGCCGTGCCGCTCGATCCGCGAGGTATCGATCCGTCCATAGTGGTAGTACGCCGCGCACGCGCCCTCGCTCGACACCATCAGCGAGCCCAGCGGCGCCTCCGGCGTGCAGGCCGTGCCAAACACCTTGCACTGGTGCGGCTTGATCACGCCCTTGAGCACCTCGCCGCACTGGCAAGCCTTGGGGTCGGCGATCTTGACGTCGGGCACCGTGAACTTGCGCTCGGCATCGAATTCGGCAAACGCCTGGCGTATCCGCACGCCCGAGAAATCAATGGAGCCCAGCCCACGCCACTCGAAGAATTCACGCAGCTCAAAGACCTGCTGGATCGCCGCCAGCGCCTGCGGGTTGCCCGCTTCCGGCACGATGCGCCCGTACTGGTTCTCCACTTCGCAACGCCCTTGCGCGATCTGCCTGAGCACCATCCACATCGACTGCAGCACGTCCAGCGGCTCGAAGCCCGCCACGGTGATCGGCTTGTGGTAATGCCGTGCGATAAATTCGTAGGGCTGCGTGCCAATCACCATGCTGACGTGTCCGGGGCCGAGGAAGCCGTCGATCTGCAGGTCCGGCGAATCCAGGATCGCCTTGATGGTGGGGATGATCGTGATGTGGTTGCAGAACAGCGAGAAATTGCGGATCCCCATGGCACGGGCCTGCAACACCGTCATGGCGGTGCTGGGCATGGTGGTCTCGAAGCCAAGGCCGAAGAAGATCACCTCGCGCTCCGGATGGTCCTGCGCGATCTTCAACGCATCGAGCGGCGAGTAGACCATCCGCACATCGGCGCCGTCCGCCTTGGCCTTGAGCAGGCTCTTCTTCGATCCCGGCACGCGCATGGCGTCGCCGAAGGTGGTGAAAATCACCTCCGGGCGCTCGGCCAGCGCCACGCAATCGTCCACCCGTCCCATCGGCAGCACGCAGACGGGGCAGCCCGGGCCGTGCACAAACTCAACCTCATCGGGTAGCAGCTGCTGGATGCCATAGCGGAAGATCGTATGCGTATGACCGCCGCAGACCTCCATGATCTGCAAGGGGCGTTGCTTTGCCCGTGCGATGCCCGCTACCAGCTCGCGGATCTCCCGAGCCAGCGCCTGCGCCTTGGCGGGATCGCGGAACTCGTCGACGTATTTCATCGCGCGCCTCCTTGGGCCAGCCTGCCACGGTCATCGGCGAGCAAGGTGTGCACCAGGTCCCACAGGATGTGATAGATCGCCACGTGGGTCTCCTGCACCCGGTGAATGCTGTCGCTCGGCACCACCAGGCAATGATCCAGATCCGCGCTGGTGGCCATGCGCCCGCCGTCGTGGCCGGACAGGCCGATGGTCACCAGGCCCATCTCCTTGCCCTTGGCGAAGGCCGCCAGCAGGTTCTCCGAGTTGCCGCTGGTGGACACGCCGATCAGCGCGTCGCCGCGCCGCGCCTGCGCCACCAGCTGGCGCACGAAGATGTGCGCGAAGCCCACATCGTTGCCCACGGCGGTCATCATCGCGGTATCCGCAACCAGGTTGACGGCGGTCAGCGCCGGACGCCCGGCGGTGACGGGATGCAGGAACTCGACCGCGATATGCGCCGCATCGCAGCTCGATCCGCCGTTGCCCATGGCAAAGAGGCGGCCATCGCGGCGGTACGTGGCGGCGATGGCATGGGCCGCCGCCACCACCGCCGGCCCGTTCTGCGCGAAGAACCTGCGCTTGGCGTCGATGCTGTCTTCCGCCTTGCAGCGCACGGATTCCAGCAGGGCCGCATCGAGCTTGTCCCGGTCCTGCCGTTCTCCGTGCAGGAAGGGATACAAGCCTTCTAGTGGTGATTGGTCGGGCATGCCGTATCTCCGTGTTACCTGCTACCCATTACCTGCTACCCCCTACACCTGCGGCGAAGCCCGCGCTTCGCCACGCATCTCGTCGAACTCCGCTTGCGCGATGCCGAGCTCGTGCAGCAGCGCCAGTGTGCGCGCGGCCTCCGCCTCGTCGAGCCGGCTCATCGCAAAACCCACGTGCACCAGCACCCATTCGCCGACGCACTGCGCGGCGGGGTGCTCGTCATCGACGATGAATGCGATATTGATCACGCGCCGCACGCCGCCGACATCGACGACCGCCAGCGCGTTGGCCGCGTCCCGCACTTCCATGATCTGTCCGGGGATGCCTAGGCACATGTCTCGCTCCGTTGGTCCACACCCGCACCTGCATTGGCCTGCAGCGCCTGCGCGGCGGCTATGACCGCCTGCCCGAGCGAGAGCCCGCCGTCGTTGGCCGGCACCTGCCGGTGCGACAGCACGCGAAAACCGCTCGCGCCAAGCCGCGCGGCAACCTGCTCCAGCAGGATGCGGTTCTGAAACACACCGCCGGACAGCGCTACGGCCGCGCCGCTGCCGATCCCATACCCGACGTCCGCCAGATGACTCACCATGTCGACAACAGCGATCGCCAGGCCCTTGTGGAAGCGCGCGGCAATCACAGGCGGGGGCGTGCCTTGCATCAGGTCATCGAGCAACGCCTGCCACATGGGACGCGGCTCCAGGCAGGCCACCTCGCCTGGCACCAGCGCGAACGGGTAGGCGCGCGCATCGCCTTCCTCGCGCATGACGCGTTGGTCGACCAGCGCCTCAAGCTCGATCGCGGCCTGCCCTTCGTAAGCCGCACGCTCCTGGCAGATGCCGAGTGCCGCCGCCACCGCATCGAACAGCCGCCCGGCCGAACTCGCCAGCGGGCTGTTGACGCCCCGGCGCATCATGGCATCGAGCAACGCGCGGGGACGTGCCGCCAGGAACCGCACAATCGCCAGCGCGCCATACCGCGCCGCGAGCAGATCCCAGCCGAACGCCGCCACCAGATGCGCGTACGTGTTGCGCCACGGCTCGTGGATCGCGCTGGCGGCGCCGGGCATGGCCACCGGCCTGAACCTGCCGAGCCGGGTAGCGCCGCGATAGTCCGCCAGCAGGAACTCGCCACCCCACAGGCTGCCGTCCGCCCCGAAGCCAAGCCCGTCCAGCGCCACGCCCAGCACAGGCGGCGCATCCAGCGGCACGCCGTTCTCCACCATGCACGCCGCGATATGCGCGTGATGGTGCTGGATCTCTTTGAGCGGCAACTCCCGGCCGATGGCCAGTTCACGGCCGATCTTGCCCGACAGGTACTCGGGATGCAGGTCGATGGCGACGCATTGCGGCTCGTGCTCGAACAAGGTCATGTATTGCACCAGCGCCCGCTGGTAGTCCGCATGGGTGAGTGCATCTTCCAGATCGCCGATGTGGTGCGAGACGATGGCCTCGCCGCGCCGCATCAGGCAAAACGTATTCTTGAGCTCACCGCCCATCGCCAGGATCGCGGGCGCGCCGGCAAATCCCGGCGGCAGCAGCATGGGCGCTGGCGCATAGCCGCGCGCGCGGCGCATCACGCTTGGCGCATCCAGCACCACGCGGGCCACGGCATCGTCCACGCGCCGCGCTATGTCGCGGTCGTGCATCAGGAAGGCCTCGGCGATGGACCCGAGGCGCATGCGCGCGTCGGCATTCTCGATGCACTGCGGCTCGTCGCTGGCATTGCCGCTGGTCAGCACGATCGGGCGGTCGGTTGCCGCCATCAGCAGCCAGTGCAGCGGCGTGCTGGGCAACATGAAGCCAAGCGAGCGGACGCCCGGCGCCACGTCCGGCGCCAACTCGGCATCGCCCTCCTGCCGCTCGCTGGCAGCCAGGATCACAATCGGGCCGGCCGGGCTTTGCAACAGGCGGCACTCCCGCTGCGTGGGCACGCAGTACCGGCGGACGACCGCGAGATCGCGCGCCATCAGCGCGAATGGCTTCTTCTCGCGCCGCTTGCGCTGGCGCAGGCGTGCTACCGCCGCCGGGTTGCAGGCATCACAAGCCAGCTGGAATCCGCCAAGCCCCTTGATGGCGACAATCCGGCCCGCGCGCAGCAGCGCGCCGACGGCCTGTATGGCGTCGGCCGGGCCGGCGGCCAGTGCCCCGTCAGCCCCTTCCAGCCAGACGTGCGGCCCGCATGCCGGGCATGCCAGCGGCTGCGCGTGAAAGCGCCTGTCCGCCGGGTTCTCATATTCGTCACGGCAAGCCTGGCACATCGGGAACGCGGCCATGGTGGTGTTGGCGCGATCGTAGGGAATCGCCAGCACAATCGACAAGCGCGGGCCGCAATGCGTGCAGTTGGTAAAGGGATAGCCAAAGCGCCGGTTGTCCGGGTCGCGGATGTCGGCGATACAGTCAGCGCAAAGCATGGCATCCGGCACCACGCCGGTGTGCACATGCCCGCCGGCGCTTGGCACGATGCAAAAGCCTTCCACGTCGGCATCCGGCGCCAGCGCGCGACGCTCGATCCGGTCGATGCGCGCGAGCGGCGGGCATTCGTCGCGCAGGCGCGCCACAAACCGATCCAGCAGCGCGGCATCGCCCCAGGCGCGGATCAGCACGCCGTCGGCGTCGTTGCGCACTTGCCCGATGAGCCCGATGTCATGCGCCAGCCGCCACACCGTCGGGCGAAATCCCACGCCTTGCACCATGCCGCGCACACGAATCTCCTCGCCGGCCGGCCGCTTCGCGGCGGGCCGTTCCTTGGCCGGTGGTGCGCAGGCCTGCATGGCGCGCATGTTCCGTCCGCTCCTGCGCTACATGCTGCGAATCTTGATGTAGCGCCGGAGATCCTTCATGTTCGCCATCAGCGCGACGACGATCGCCGGCAAGACCAGGTACTTGAGAAATTTCATCATGCCTCCTGCACCAAAACGCCACGGCGGCGGGTCATGCCGCCGGTCCATACAATCGTTCGACCTTGCGCCCGACCATCGATTCCACCAACGCCACCGCACGGTCCACAGCCGCCGCCACCGGCTGGCTCAGGCCCATGCGCCCCTCCCCGCCATCCTCCATGCCAAAGTCGGCAGGCTCGCACCCGATCACCACGATGTCCTCGCAAGCGCCGCCCATCATCCGCACCGCTTGCAGCACCCGGGCCGGATCCATGTCATGTGGCGACATCAGCACCGGCGATGCGTAGGGGTCGGCCGCTCCGGCCGGATCGCTCCCCTGCGCGGCGGGCTCGATCACGTAGAGGCTGCCGGGCGCCCCGCCCCGCTGCGTGGCGTCGATCAGGATCGCGGCGTCCACGCCGTCGAGCAGCGCATAGCACAGGTCGATGCCACGAATGCCAAAATCCGCCAGCACCACGCTGGGCGGAAACGCCGGCAGCGCGCTGGCCGCCTGGCGCGCGCTCAGGCGCTGCACCACCTCCACGCCAAAGCCATCGTCGCCCAGGAACACGTTGCCGATGCCCGCCACCAGGATGCCGCTCATGGCTGCGCCTCCTGGCCACCCAGCGGCTCGATCTCGTCGGGCCCGAAGAAGAAGCGGTGGCCCGGCATGCGCGCCAGGCCGAGGTCCTTGCCGGGATCGCAGTCGACCGTCACCGCCACATGCACGCGATCCTCGAAATCGCGCTCGATGGATTCGATGGTCGCCACCTGCCCGCTCAAGGCGATGTCGAAAATGTCCGCGCGCGAGCGCGGGTGCAGCCTGACATGGTCGCCCACCCGGATCTCGCGGCCGGCCACTCGCAGGCAGGCCAGGCGCGGCCCGGCGTCCAGCCCGGCCCATGGCGATGGCCCGGCGGCGGGCGCGATGGCATCCTCCGTTTCCCCGCCCCGGATATGCCGCATCGCGCCATGCAGCTTCTGCATCTGCTCCGCGCCCAGCGCTTCGGTGCGCGCCAGCAGCGCGCGGGTGCGCTCGTCCGTCGCGGCCATTTCGCGCTTCTCGTCATCGGTCATGGCCAGGATGCGCAGCGTCAGGATCTCGTCGATCTCCGTGGCGTCAAAGAGATCGCCGGCGCTCTCCGGCGCGATCTGCGGGTAGTCGTACAGAATGATGGGAGACGCCAGCATGGTGTGCTGCTGGCCTTGCTCGCCCACCAGCACCGGCCAGGCGCCGACGTTGCGGCAGGCGGCCATCTCAAGCGCCAGCTCCGGCGGCGGATCCATCGAGGAAACCAACGCGCCGCCGCTGACGTGCAAGACGCAGTGGCAGGACACCAGCGCATGGAGCGAGGCCGCATCCCGCGTCAGGCTCGCGGCGTTGGCGAGCGGCGTCAGGTTGACGATGCGCACGGTCAGCCGGTACACGCCCTCGGCGACCGGCGCGGCCGATATCTCGACGCTGCCCTGCAAGTCCGCGTGGGTGCGGCGCAGCGCGCCACGGATATGGCCGTCATGGTCTGTCAGGCCCTCCAGCTCGCTGCCACCGTCGAACGCGAACGGGCTCGCGCGCGCCGCGCCAAGCAACTCGCCGAGGCGTGCGGGCGCAATGGCAGGCTGCCGCTCGACCGCCTCCTGCCAGGGATGGAAGCGGCGCTCGTCCACGTCGAGCATCGGCACCGCCCGCCAGGCCGGCTCGCCCGCGAGCGGGACATCCGCGCTGGTTGCCGGCAAGGCCAGCACCACCCGGTCGACCACCTGGAGAAAGCCCGGCCGTACGCTGACGCAGGTATCGGGGCCGCCGCGCACCAGGCATTCGACCTGCATCGTCCACGGATCGCTGCCCTGCGCCTCGGCATAGGTGCGCGGATACACGCCGCCAAAGGTCCAGCGCTGCCGGTTCTTCACCGACGACGGGCGGTAGGGATACAGCATGTAGCCCTCGTACAGCACCGCCTGGATCACGCTCTCGACCGCGCTCACGGCTGCTTCTCCTCAACCCCGTCCAGCAGGCCTTCGATGGCCTGCTCCCAGCCGGCAAGGCCGCGGGCCGTCTTGTAGCGCGCGAGCCGGTCAAAGACATCCTGCTGCAGGCAAAGCCACGCGCCGTTGGGGTAGTACCGCGTCATCATCTCGCGCCACAAGGACACCGGCAGCTGATATGCCGCCTCCTTGTGCCACGGGATCGGCGCGGCCTGCAGCGCCTGCCCCGGGCCGCGATAGAACACGGTGCCGCTGAACTGCAGCATCAGCGGGATCTCGCCGGCCTCGAGCGCATGGAAGTACTTGGTGGAGGCGACGTTGAAGTCGAAGCTGCATGGCACGGGAAGGTCGATCACGCAGTGCGCCGAGAACGGCGGCACGATCACGGTCGCATGCGTCCACAGCAGCGTGCGCACCGTCTCGCCCCAGCGTTGCGGCGTGCCGAACAGGTCTTGCATCCCGGCCTGCTCGGCCAGCGCGTAGCGGCGCTTGGTGGCCTCGATCTGGATCTGGCATTGCAGCGTCACGCTGGAAATTAGCTCGTTGGCAGGCGCGCACGCAATCTGCAGCTTGAACAGCAGCAGCGGCGCCGCGGCAAAGGGCGCCACTTCGGCCGACAGGACGGTGAAGGTAAGGTCAGGCATGAAGCAGGCCCTCCGGCACCCTGCCGGTGTCCTTCAGCGCAGCAATGAAGGCGCGAATGGCTTCCCATGCCTGCGTGCCGCCGGACAGGCCGCGCCAGCGCGCGCGGATCAGCCCGGTCAGCGCATAGCATTGGTCGATGGGCGCCTGGAAGTAGTCCCGGGCGCCCTGCGCGCGATAGACCAGCAGCGCTTCCACGTCGGGCTGCAACCGGGCCAGCACCGGATTATCGGCAAGCAGGCCGTCCCAGGCGGCGAGGTCAAGCAGCGATTGCGTGCCGCCGGCCGGGCCCGGATAGAGCGCGACAACATGCCCGGCCTGCGAGTCCATGTAGAAGAAGGCCACGTCGATGGGGATAGCGAGGGCGTCCCACTGCGCGTCGGTCATGCGAAAGCCTTCCAGGTAGCGGCCCTCGCGCGGCACGGCGCGGTAGTGCGTGCCCTGCTGGCTGCCGAACAACAAGGCGCACGCCCGGCAGCAGCAAAACAGCCGGCGCTTGCCGACATCGAACAGATGGGCGTGATCTGGGACGATGGTCGCGGCGCACAGTTCGCACTGGGCATAGTCGGACTTTCGTGCGAACTGCCGCAGGCGTGCCGCCCATCCGCCGCTGGACAGGGCCGCGGCATGAGTGGCGGCATTCATGGCGGGCCGGCCTGCGCCGGGTCATGCAAGGCCTGGCGCGGCATGAAACGCAATTCGTGGACGTTGACGTCCGGCAAACCGTCGACTTCGACGCGCATGACTTCCGGCGCCTGCTCGAAGATGGCCAGCTCGATCTCGTGCTGCAACCCTTCCGGCGTGGCATGGTCGCCCTGCAGCCGGCCCCAGACGCGCACGCGCACGGCCTCTTGCGCGGCATCCAGCAACTGGACCTGGATGCCCTGCGCGCCCAGCATGGGCCGCATCTTTTCCACGGCCCGCGCGACCCGGGTCGGGATATCGTACGGATGCAACCCATGCAGGTTGAGCAGCGCGCAGACGCTGGGATCCACCACCATGGCTTCGATCACCGGATTGCCCGCGACCCCAGCCGCCGACACGATCTCCATCACCCTCGCCAGCCCGCCGGCATGCAGGTCCAGCACCACCTGCAGCAGTTCCTTTGCCGGTGCGCTGGCCTTGGGGTCGTCAAGCGTCTCCAGCGCCGCGATCAGCGCCTCGATGCGTTGCTGCTGTGCTTCAACCGTGCGGGCATCGCTCATGGGTGCGCCCCCAACATCACGCCGAATGTCGGGGAGTGCGACTGGTCGATGGTCTTCCCGTTGCCCACGTACATATGCACGCCGCACGGCAGGCAGGGATCGAAGCTGCGCACCGTGCGCATGATATCGATGCCCTTGAACTTGTCCGGGCCGTTTTCCTCGAAGATCGGTGTGTTCTGCACCGCGTCTTCATACGGTCCGGGCGTGCCGTAGATGTCGCGCGGATTGGCGTTCCATGGGGTCGGCGGATACGGATGATAGTTGGCGATCTTGCCGTCGCGGATCACCAGGTGATGCGAGAGCACCCCGCGCACCGCTTCATGGAAGCCGCAGCCAATGGCTTCGTCGGGCACCTTGAAATCGCTGAACGTGCGGGTGCGCCCGGCATGCAGCTCGGCCATGGCCTTCTCGGCGAAGTGCAGCGCGGCAGCGGCCGCGTAGGCCTGGAAGTAGGTGCGCGCGCGATCGCGCTCGATGGCATTGCTCCACTTGGGGATCTTCCACTCGAACTCGACTTCGGGCTTGAGGGCGGTCTTGGGCAGGTAGATCTTGACGCTATGGCCGGTGGACTTGACGTAGCCGATATCGACCAGCCCCGCCAGCGCGGTGGCCCAGAGCCGGGCAATCGGCCCGCCGCCGGTATCCAGCGCGAGATGGTCTCCGGTGCGCTTGTCCAGCCAGCGCGGCGACATCACCCAGGTGTAGTTGCCGCCAAAGTTGCGCTTCTGCGGGCGCGGCAGCGTGGTCTGGTTCCACGGATGCTTGCGGTCCACGGGGTTGCCCAGCGGATCGGACTTGACGAAGGTTTCCTCCCCATCCCAGTCCTGGTAGAACGAGCTGCCAAGCAGGATGCGGATATTGAGGTTGATGTCGACCAGGTCGGTCGTCACCAGCTGGCCATCCACCACCACGCCCGGCGTGACGAACATCCCGCGCCCCCATTGGGTCATGGTCTTGTAGTTGTAGTCGCACACGGCCGGGTCCTGGAACGAGCCCCAGCAACCCAGCTGGATGCGCCGGCGCCCCACCTCCTCGTAGCCGGGCAGCGCTTCGTAGAAGAAGTCGAACAGGTCGTCGTGCAGCGGCACCACCTTCTTCATGAACTCCACGTATCGCATCAGGCGCGTGAGGTAGTCGGTAAAGAGCTGGATGGTGGGCACCGTGCCCACGCCACCGGGATAAAGCGTGGAAGGATGCACGTGGCGCCCCTCCATCAGGCAGAACATTTCGCGCGTGTAGCGGCTGACCATCAGGGTCTCGCGGTAGAACTCCCCGGTAAAGGGGTTGAGCGCCGTCATGATGTCAGCGATGGTGCGATAACCATGCTCGGCCGCGTGCGGCGCTTCCCGGGTCTTGGCTTTCTCCCACACGCCAGGGTTGGTCTCGCGCACCATCTGTTCGCAGAAGTCCACGCCGACCAGGTTGTCCTGGAAGATGTTGTGGTCGAACATGTATTCGGCCGCCTCGCCCAGGTTGACGATCCACTCGGCGATGGCCGGCGGCCTCACGCCATACGCCATGTTCTGCGTGTACACCGAGCACGTGGCGTGGTTGTCGCCGCAGATGCCGCAGATGCGGCTGGTGATGAAGTGGGCATCGCGCGGATCCTTGCCCTTCATGAAGATGCTGTAGCCGCGGAAGATGGACGACGTGCTGTAGCACTCCGCCACGCGGCGATTCTCGAAGTCGATCTTGGTATAGATGCCGAGGCTGCCCACGATCCGCGTGATCGGGTCCCAGTTCATCTCGACAAGCTTGCCCGGCGCCGCCTGGGCACGCAGCGTAGCTTCAGGTGCAACGGTGACTGCCATGACCTTCTCCATGCAGGAAAATCGCGCGCGGCATTTTGCTTTGCAAAATTTACCGGCGGTAGCCCGTGGTGAGCTCCGCCCGGTTGTGCCGCCACTTGGGTTCGTCGTTGAGCGTGTTGTTGGTCAGCTTGCGCAGGCTGCGGATCAACGGGCCATAGCTCTTGATCAGGTTCGACGACAACACGGCGCCCGGTGGCTGGTCCATGAACGGCATGAACTTGTCCGGAAAACCGGGCATGGTGCAGCCGATACAGATGCCGCCGACATTCGGGCATCCGCCGATGCCGCCCATCCAGCCGCGCTTGGGCACATTGCACTGCACCACCGGCCCCCAGCAACCGAGCTTGACGATGCAGTTAGGGCTGCCGTACTCGGTCGCGAAAATGGCCTGCTCGTAGGAGCCGGCGCGATCGCAGCCGTCGTGCACGGTGCGCGTGAAGAGCCATTTTGGCCGCAGCGCGTCGTCCAGCGGAATCATCGGTGCAAGGCCGGCGAGCTGGTATAGCAGGTAGAGCAGCGTCTCCATGAAGTTGTCCGGCTGCACGGGGCAGCCCGGCACATTCACGATCGGCAGGCCCGCCTTGGATTTCCAGTCCCAGCCAAGGTAGTCGGCCAGGCCCATGCAACCCGTGGGATTGCCCTGCATGGCGTGGATGCCGCCATATGTGGCACAGGTGCCGGCGCCCACCACGGCCAGCGCCTTGGGCGCCAGGCGGTCCAGCCACTGCGGGATCGTAATGGGCTGGTGCGTTTGCGGGTCGGTGCCCATGGCGGCCCAGTAGCCTTCGCGATTGATGCGCTCGTTTGGAATCGAGCCTTCCATCACCAGCACGAAGTTATCGAGCTCGCCGCGCGCGGCCTGGTGGAAAGGTACCAGGAACGCATCGCCGTTTTCGTAGGCCAGCACCGGGTTATGCAGATGCACCTTCGGGAGCCCGGGAATGGCGCCGAGGATCACGTCCTCGATGCTCGGCTGGGTGGCTGCGGTGATGGAAACGGAGTCACCATCGCAGCCCAGGCCGGCGGTGATCCAGAGGATGTGGACTTCTTCCAGGGCCGGCGCGTGCTGAGTCTTGCGCCCATAGGGAACGGCTGAAGCTTCTGCCATGATCTACCTCGCACTGCTGACCGCGTTCTCTTGGTCTTGTCTTAAAAGACACGTGGGATCGGCACACGGCATCCACGGGTCCAGCAAGCGAGCGGAGCGGCGCCTGGGGAAGGCGCGGTAGGACAGGTTTGCTGCGTGTAATTGAAATGGTGCCCACCGTGATGGGCCGCAAACACCTCACGAGTATAGGTCACGGATTTCGAATAGACCATGGTCCCGCTGCGCCGTGAATGCGAGCCTTTTGGACGGCGATTCCGGTGGCTGCTGCACTGCCGCAGCCACGCCGAATCCCATGGCTGCCCGCACGGAAAGCGCCTAATGTAAGGGGTACGACACGGTGAAGGGCTCGTGCCATGAGACCCATGCTGTCCAGCCTGCTAGACGACTCCCACGATCGCCCGCGGGCCAGGATCCTTGATATGTACGCGGTGCTGCTGGTCTTGAACCTCGGCGCATGGTGCTGGGCCTTGATCGCCTTTCATCGCTACCCGGTCCTGCTGGGCACGGCGCTGCTGGCCTACAGCCTCGGGCTGCGGCATGCGGTGGATGCCGATCACCTCGCCGCCATCGACAACGTCACGCGCAAGCTCATGCAGGAAGGCAAGAAGCCCGTGGCAGTCGGCTTCATGTTTTCGCTCGGCCATTCCACCGTGGTGATACTGGGATCGATCGCCATTGTCCTGGCAGCGTCCGCGTTGCACGCGCGTATCGGTGCCGTGCGGGAAATCGGCGGGCTCGTCGGTACCGGGATCTCGGCCGGCTTCCTCTTTGCGGTTGCGCTTGCGAACCTGCTGGTACTGCGTTCGGTCTATCGGGCGCTGTTGCGCAGGCGGGCCGGCGACGTTGGCGCGTCCGACGATGCCGACTTGCTGCTGGGCAATCGCGGACTACTTGCCCGTCTCTATCGGCCGATGTTCCGGCTGGTCACGCGTAGCTGGCATATGTACCCGCTTGGCTTCTTGTTCGGGCTTGGCTTCGATACGGCAACCGAGATCGGCGTGCTCGGGATCTCGGCGGTGGAGGCGTCTAAGGGGCTGCCGCTTTCGTCGATCATGCTGTTTCCCGTGTTGTTCACCGCGGGCATGGCGCTGGTGGATACCAGCGATGGGATCTTGATGTTGGGGGCGTATGGGTGGGCGTTTGACCAGCCGCTTCGCAAGCTCTATTACAACGTGACAGTGACGTTGGCGTCGGTCGTCATTGCCTTGGTGATTGGATGTGTTGAAGTGCTTGGCATTGTCTCCCGGATCGATCACGGAGGTGTGTTCTGGCGGATGGTGGGGGAGTTGAATGCGGGATCTGGTTTGATGGGGGTCTTTATCGTTGGGATTTTTGTGCTTTGCTGGGGGCTGTCAGTTGCGGTTTATCGGGTTCGGGGGTGAGGTTGGGGCTTCTAGCTTCTAGCTTCCGCTGATTCGTTCGCAAAGTCGGTTGAGCTTGGAGGAGGAATTGTAGGTTGGGGGAAGTGTGCGATGTGTATGGCTTGTGGCCCGCTGACGCGGGTTTTGGCGCTTGCTGGGCGGGGTTTTCATGCTTCTAGCTGCTGATGCAGAATAGCGTGAGTGGGCGGTGTTTTAGCG
>FTGR01000511.1_pt1 | contig 23273 bp, 19 predicted proteins | sample 1640751 | NCBI WGS metagenome assembly FTGR01 (sample SAMEA3914789, study PRJEB12502) | metagenome | biome: forest; material: soil | place: Canada | collected 2011-07-03 | depth 0.3 m
CGCCCGGCCGGGCGCGCACAAAGTACCCGGACTGTGGCCTGCTTTCGATAATGCCGCGGCTCTCCAGCGTGACATAGGCGCGGATCACCGTGGTGATGCTCATGCGGTGGTGCTGGCTTGCCTGCCGCACCGAGGGAATCCGCTCGCCGGGCAGCAAGACACCCTGCAGCACCAATGCCTCGATATCCGCAGCCAGCTTTTCATATAGTTTCACGCCGCGCTCCCCTCGCCAGCCATTCCACTCCGGCCCGGCCGGATCGTTCCCTGCCCCGGGGCTGCCGTTGCGCCGGCTGCCCTGCGCCGGCTTGCCGTCAACTGAGCCAACGATGGAGATCATAGTACGGCAGCGGCACATTATGGAGTTGCCCTGCACTTTGCGGCCCCACACGCACAAAGCCGCTGGCCTGGCCTAGCGCCGACACGGAAGCAGCACCCTGCTGGGCATTGACCTGGACGATGCCTTCCCGGCCGCCCGGGTTGCTGACTTCGCCCACGCGCCAGAACGCGTCGCACGATTGCGTGCGCGCGCCAGCCAGCGCCGCTCGGACCAGGCTCACCGGCGGGAACAGCTCAGCCCGACCCTGCAGCCGGCGCAGCAGCGGTGTCACAAGCAGTGCAAAGGTCGCATAGGCCGCCGCCGGGTTGCCGGGCAGGCACACCACGGGCTTGCCGCGCAGGCGCCCCACCGTCACCGGCTTGCCGGGCTTCATGTTGACGCCCCGGCAGAGCAGCTCGCCGCCCGCCGACGCCAGCGCCGCGACTGCGAGGTCGCGCTGGCCGACCGAGGCCCCGCCGGCGACCAGCACCAGGTCGGCGTCGGACGCCAGTTCGCGCAGCATGTCATGGAGGGCGCGCTCGTCGTCCTGCACATGGCGGTGGCAACAGACCACGGCGCCCATTTCCTGCACGAGGGATTCGAGCATCGGGCCGTTGACATCATGCACCTGGTACACGTCGCGTGGTTCGTCGTGCGCCGCCACTTCGTCGCCCGAGGTCAGGATCGCGACCTCGACCAGGCGGCAGACCGGCACCTGCGCCAGGCCCTGTGAGGCCAGTGCGGCAATATGGCCGGCCTGCAGCAGCGTGCCGGCCGGCAACAGCAGGTCTGCACGGCGCGCATCCTCGCCCTTGCGCCGGATGTGCTGGCCCGCCACGGGCGCCCTGGCGCAGGTGACGCCACGATAGGTCTCCAAGGCATCCTCGAGCGCGACGACGGCATCGGCGCCAGGCGGGATCACGCCACCGGTGTAGATGCGGATGGCATGGCCGGGCAGCAGCGGCTGCGCTCGCATGCCGGCGTAGACAACCTGCTGCAGCGGCAAGCAGGCGTCGCCGCGACAGTCTTCGCTGCGGACCGCGTAGCCATCCATGGCGCTGCGGTCCGCCGCCGGCGTGTCGATGACCGCGGCCAGGTCGCGCGCCAGCACGCGGCCGGTCAGCAGCCCCAGCCACACGGTTTCGGTTTCTGGCACCGGCTCCGCGCACATTGCGAAGACGGCCTGCGCCTCGTCAAAGCTCAGCATGCCGCGCCTCCCGCCGGAGCGCACGTGGTGTGCGCATCGTTGCCGCCGCCCGGTGTTGCGCCGGTATAGTCGACATAGCCGTCCTTGCGGCAGAAACTGAGCAGACGCAGGCCGGCCTGCTCGGCGATCCGGATTGCCAGCGAGGTCGGCGCGGAGATCGTGGCCAGCATCTGGATATTCATGCGCGCCGCCTTGCGCACCAGTTCATAGCTGGCGCGGCTGGACAGGAACACGAAGCCGTCGTCCATCGCCACGCGCTGCATCGCCAGGTGGCCGATCAACTTGTCCAGGCCGTTGTGCCGGCCGACATCCTCGAATACATGCAGGATCTCGCCGCGCTCGTTGCACCAGGCCGCGGCGTGGACGCCACCCGTGGCCCGCATCAGCCGCTGGTGCGACGGCAGCGCCTCGACGGCGCGCTCGATCACCTCGCGCGACGGCGCCAGCCGCTTTGCCGGCTCCGGGATGCGCGCGGGCACCAGGTCGAGCAGCTCGATGCTCTCGATGCCGCAGACACCGCAGCCGGTGCGGCCCGCCAGCGAGCGCCGGCGCGCCTTCATCGCGGCGAAGGCGTGTTCGCTGATCTGCAGCCGCACTTCGGCGCTGTGCCGGTGCACGCGCGCTTCCAGGTCGTGGATCTGCGCGTTGCCGCTGACGATGCCCTCGGTCAGCGAAAAGCCGACCGCGAACGCCTCCAGGTCCAGCGGCGTGGCCATCATCACGGCGTGCGAGATGCCGTTGTATACCAGGGCCACCGGGAGTTCTTCCGCCACGTTGTCGGTGGCCGGCTGCGCCGCGCCGTCCTTGTGCCGTACGATGCTGCGCGCTTCATAGCCTGAGTGTTCAACCAGTTCAACCAGTTCAACCGGTTCGGTGCAATCCATGGGAACCTCGCGAAGATTGATGCCACCCCGGCACGCGTCGGGCGCCATGGGGCGTTGTCGGATACTGTTGGGAATGATGGTAAGCAGGGGCCGCGGCGCACGAGGGATACAGTTGCGCCAGTCCGCGACATCCACAGATGCCTGCGCGCACCGCGCTTTACTCCCCGGCGCCGCTTTCCCCGTCGTCGGTGCTGGGAAAGCGGTACTGCCCGTAACGCAGGATCAGCACGCCGCAGGCCAGCATGACAACGCCGGCACACAAGGCCAGCATGTGGAACTCGGTGGACTCGCTAAAGCGCAGGATCAGGTCGCGCGCCAGCGAAACCATCGCGATATACAAGGGGAAGCGCACCGGCAGCTGGCCGAGCTTCAGGTAGCGCACTACCATCGCCAGCACCTCCAGGTACAGGAACATCAGCAGCAGGTCGGTAATCGAGACCGCGCCCATGCCCGCAACCTTCCAGCCTTCCTGCGCCATGATGAACGTCGTTGCCAGGCCGATCACGACCAGGCCCGCCAGTTCCGCCATGCCCAGAAAGGATTCAAGGCGGGCGCGCACCAACCCTTGGCCCGGCCGGGAGCCGGGTTTTCTGTCCAAGCTCATTGCTCTGCTGCCGCGGTTACGCCGTCGCGGGCTGGCGGCTGGAGGGGCTCAGCAACACCGGCACCGATTTGGATGTGGGCGTGCCACAGCCATCGCCGGTGCTCTCCAGGGGCACCAGCGGATTGGTCTCGGGATAGTACGCACCCAGGCAGCCTTGCGGAATGTCGTATTCGACAAGCACAAAGTCCTCGACGTGGCGCTGCACGCCATCGTCCCAGACACTGGTGATGTCGACATGCTGCCCCGCCTTCAGGCCAAGCAGTGCCAGGTCGGCAGGATTGATGAAGACTACCCGGCGCAAGCCGAAGACGCCGCGGTACCGGTCGTCCAGGCCATAAATCGTTGTGTTGTACTGATCGTGCGAGCGCGTCGTCATCAGCACCATCAGCCGGTCGCCATACTGCTCGCGGGCACGATGGATGGGGGTGTCCTTGTCGATGCGATTGACCAGGAACTGCGCCTTGCCTGACGGGGTGTGCCACACGCGGTTGCGGGACGCAGGCGTCAGGTGGAAGCCCCCCGGCACCGCGACACGCTCGTTATAGCGCTCGAATCCCTCGACAACCATCTCAACGGCATCGCGGATGCGGGCATAGTCCTGGGCATACCACAGCCAGTCGATCTTCTCCGAGCCGAGCGTGGCAGCCGCCATGCGCGCGACAATGGCAATCTCCGACAGCAGGTGCGGCGACGCCGGTGCGTTCATGCCAAAGGAGATATGGACCATGCAGACCGAGTCCTCGACGGTGACGCCCTGCGGCACCCCGGCCTGCAGGTCGATCTCGGTGCGGCCCAGCGTGGGCAGGATCAGCGACGCCTTGCCGTGCACCAGGTGACTGCGGTTGAGCTTGGTGGCGATGTTCACGGTCAGCGCGCACTTGCGCAACGCCTCGAAGGTGCGCGGCGTGTCGGGCGTGGCCGTGGAGAAATTGCCGCCCAGGCCGATGAAGACCTTGACTCTGCCGTCAAGCATCGCCGAGATGGTGTTGACCACGTCGTACCCATGCTCGCGCGGCGGCTCGAAGCCAAATGTAGCCTGCAGGCGGTCCAGGAACGCTTCCTCGGGTTTTTCCTCGATGCCCACCGTGCGGTCGCCCTGCACGTTCGAATGCCCGCGCACCGGCAGCAGCCCGGCACCGGGGCGCCCGATGTTTCCGCGCATCATCATCAGGTTGGACAAGATCTGCACCGTCGGCACGGAATGCTTGTGCTGCGTCAGCCCCATGCCCCAGCACGCGATCACGCGCTTGCCCTTGGCGTAGACCTGGGCCAGCGCGTCGATATCCTCCTGCGATACGCCCGACTCCGCGATGATGTCCGCCCAGCTTTGCGCGCGCAGGTCTTCGACAAAGTCGCCGAAGCCAATGGTGTGCTCGCGCACAAAGTCCACGTCGATCAGGCGCGTGCGGCCGTGCCTCACCGCCTCGTCGTCCAGTTCGGAGAGGCGCTTGGCCATGCCCTTGATCAGGGCAAAGTCGCCGCCCAGCTTAGGCTGCACGAACATCGAGGCGATCTTGGTACTGGAGCCGGTCAGCATCTCCACCGGATGCTGCGGGCTGGTAAAACGCTCCATGCCACGTTCGCGCAGCGGATTGATCGATACGATGGTGGCACCGCGCCGCGCGCACTCGCGTAGCTCGCCCAGCATGCGCGGATGGTTGGTCGCCGCGTTGTGGCCAAACAACAGGATAGTGTCGGCATGCTCGAAGTCATCCAGCACCACGGTGGCCTTGCCCGCGCCTACCGTCAGCGGCAAGCCGCGGCTGGTGGCTTCGTGGCACATGTTCGAGCAGTCGGGGAAGTTGTTGGTGCCATAGGCACGCACGAACAGCTGGTAGAGGAACGCGGCCTCGTTGCTGGCACGGCCCGAGGTATAGAAGGCGGCCTGATTCGGATCGGGCAGCGACCGCAGGTGGTGCCCGATCAGCGCAAAGGCCTCGTCCCACGCGATCGCACGGTACTTGTCGGTCTGTGGGTCGTAGACCATGGGGTGCGTCAGCCGTCCGTGCTGTTCCAGCTCGAAATCCGTTTGCGCCATCAGCGATGTGACCGTGTGCTGCGCGAAGAATTCCGGCGTGACGCGCATGCTGGTGGCCTCAGCCGCCACGGCCTTGACGCCGTTCTCGCAGAACTCAAAGGTGGAAGCGTGCTGCCGGTCCGGCCACGCACATCCGGGACAGTCGAAGCCATCCGCCTGATTCTGCTTGAACAGCATCTTGTACTTGCCACCGGCAACCTTCTCCTTGATCAGGTTGATGGCAACGTACTTCAGCGCACCCCAGCCGGCCGCGGGGTGGGTGTAGGAGGAGATATGGCCTTTTTCAGGCGTCGGGGAGCTCATGGCGTGGTGTCCTGTAGCGACTGGAGCGGCGTCCGGCCTGGCCCATGGGGTCGGTCCGGATCGTCGCGGTGCCACCAGATTAGGTCTCGCGGGTGCGCCCGGGTACGTACAAACGGCAGCGCTGCCTGGGAGTACAGTTTTTCGCTAGCTGCCTCTTCGTGCCTCTTCGCCCTAGGATGCATGCCAACCGTGCTCGTCCGCGACCGCGTCTTCTGCATCCGTTTTGCCCCCCAAGCTGGGCCAGGTGTCAGGCCAAGGCATCGACGGCGACCAGCCAGCGCAGTAAGCACCCGTGTGTGCCAACCTGCGCAGTTGGCCCGCCGGCGCACGTTGATCACACACAAGATACTTTTTAGGCACTTATCCATTATCTATTCGCCGATCACCCGCAAAATCTTGAAATAGAACTATAAGTTGTTGATATATAATAATTTTCATATTCAATCCTCAATTCAGTATCTATTCATGGTTGCGCATACCCCTGCTCTGCTGGACGCCCTTAGCCAGGGCCCCGCTAATGCGGGGTACCTGTGTGGGCGGCTAGGGATCAGTCAGCCCACGCTATCGCGCCGTATCGCAGAAGCCGGCGATCGCGTTCTGCGCATTGGCAACGCCCGAGCTGTACGCTATCTGGCACGCCGAAGCGTGGCGGGGCAGGCGCAACTGGCGCTGTATCGTGTGACGGGTGCAGGACGCATTGAGCAATGGGGTGAGCTGTTGCCGGTCCATCCGGGCTTTGTCGTACGCCAGCCTGGCCAAAACGACCGCTGGTTCGAGGGCTTGCCATGGTGGTTGCTGGACATGCGCCCGCAAGGCTTTCTTGGACGGCACTGGGTACGCCAGCGCGCCGCTGGGCTCGGTTTGCCCGATGATCTGCTGACCTGGAGCGACGACCACGTGCTGGCCGCGCTGGCAGCGGGACAGCATGACGTGACCGGCAATCTACTGCTGGGTGACCTGAGCCGAGACGCCTGGCTGGCGCACCAGCCGGACAACATCGCCGCCGGCGAACGTGCTCAGCGCTTTCCGGGCCTCGCGGCCCAGTCGATGGCGGGCGAGCGGGTCGGCTCCAGTGCCGGCGGAGAGCAACCGAAGTTCGCCATCCAGGTCGATGGGCAGGACGTTCTGGTCAAGTTCAGTGCCGCGCAGGACAGCGCGATCAGTCAGCGTTGGCGAGACCTGCTATTGGCGGAACATCTCGCCCTGCAGCAGTTGGTGGATCACGGTTTGCCCGCGGCTAAGAGCGAGTTGCTGGATGCCAGCGGCCAGCGCTTCCTGCAGGTCGCCCGCTTCGATCGCACCGCGCAGGGCGGCCGGCGGGGCGTGGTGTCCCTGGCTGTGCTGGACGCGGAATTCGTCGGACGCGGCCGAGGTGCTTGGCCGGCCATCACCGACGCGCTGCTCAAGCAGGATGTGATTACGGACCAGGCGCACCACGATGCCGGCCGGCTATATGCCTTCGGCCGTCTGATTGGCAACACGGATATGCATTTTGGCAATCTCGCCTTCCTGCATGACGGCGCGCTGCCGCTTTCATTGACGCCGGCTTACGACATGCTGCCCATGGGCCTGGCACCCGACCGCAGCGGCGCAATGCGGGACAACCTGGACGCGCTCACGCCGCCCGCGCAGCCGCCGGCCGATATCTGGCAGGAGATGCTGCCGTCGGCCCGCACTTACTGGCGACGGCTCGCCGAGCACCCGCTGGCCAGCGCAGAATTTGCAGCGATTTCAGGACAGCAGCAGGCCTGGCTGGACGACGTCGATCGGCAACTCGAACGCCTGGCCTAAGACAAAGCCGCCGAACGGGCCAAAGCCGCGCGCCATGACGACGGCTGTCACTCCCTCTCCCCTCAGGGGGAGAGGGCCGGGGAGAGGGGTGGCTTAGCTAGGAGCCACGTCAAGCGAAGCCCGTGGGGTTGTCCAGCACGCAGGCGTAACGAGCGCCCGCCCTCTCCCCCAGCCCCTCTCCCGCGCGCGGGAGAGGGGAGCGAACCGGCGGCATTGAGAACGCTGGTCGAACAAACCTATCGCTGAGCTTGCTTAAGCAGTTGCCATCAAAAAATATCCCCGATCACCTGCCGCAGCCATGCATGCCCCTGATCGGTCTGGTAGCGCTCATGCCAGTACAGGGACACGCTGAGTGCCGGCAGGGAGATCGGAACCTCCTTGATCACCGTACCGGTGCTGCGTGCCAGGGCGTTGGCGACGCTGCTGGGCAAAGTCGCGATCATGTCGGACGCGGCGACCACATGCGGGCAGGCCAGGTAGCTCGATAACGTGACCGCCAGTTGCCGGCTCCGGCCCAACCCTTCCAGCGCACGGTCGATCCGCTCGCTGAAGTAGCGGGTATGCGCGGCCAGGTCGATATGTTTGTAGCGCAGGAAGGCGTTGAGGTTCCAAGGGCGCTCCAGCGAGGGATGGCCGGCGCGCATCAGGCATACCGTGGGCTCCTCGAACAGGAAGCGCGCGCGCAGGTTGGGCGCCGGCTCTGGGTAGTAGCCGGCGATCAGTTCGACATGGTTGGTCTCGAGCATGCTCAGGCCGTGCTGCAGGCGCGCGGGAAACACGCGCAACTGCATATGCGGCGCTTCCTGCGCCACCCTGGCCACGACCTTGGGCAACACGGTGAACTGGACATAGTCGGTCGCATAGATGGAGATCACGCGCTTGCTGCTGGTCGGCGAGAATTCCTCGCGCGGCGCGGTGGCGGCTTGCCACTGCTGCAGGATAGGGGCAAAGGTCCGGTGCAACTCCAGCGCCCGTGCGGTGGCCTTCCACTGCGCGCCTTCGCGTACCAGCAGCGGGTCATTGAACAGCCGCCGCAGGCGGCTCAGCGCCGCGCTCATGGCGGGCTGGGAAAGCTGCATCTGCTCGGCCGCACGGGACACGTTGCGGCACGAAATGAGTGCATCGAAGTGCGTGACAAGGTTCAGGTCGGCACTTTTCATGGGCTCGGATCCATTAGGAACACAGCTTAAGCGAGAGCCGTGCCAGCGCCAAAGGCTGTCAACGTGCATTGGCAGCCATGCCAGCGGCGGCGCGCAGTATTTGTCTGATGGATACCAGTATAAAGGCGACCGTATCGCATGGCGGCCGGCAGCCTGCCTAATATGGGGTCAACCGGCTTTCGTCGCGCCGGCCTCAATGCCGCTCGGCGAAGTACCCGGCGCACGGGGTCCGGCCAGCCTGCCAGCCCGAAACCAGGGCCCGCGGGCGCTGCGCAGCCGGTTCCCCCACTACGGAGAACTAAGCGATGCCGCGCCTGAAGCACCTGTTGTCCTGCCTCCCCGTCTTGTGTCCACTCCTGCTGGGCAGCACCGGCGCGCAAGCGCAGGCCCCCTGGCCGGCCAAGGTGATCCGCCTGGTTGTGCCGTTTGCCGCGGGCGGTTCGACGGACCTGATCGCGCGCAAGATCGCGGAGGACCTGGGAGAGCGCGTCAAGGGCACCGTGGTGGTGGAGAACCGGCCCGGCGCGGGCGGCACGGTGGGCAGCGAGTTCGTAGCGCGCCAGCAGGCGGATGGCTACACCATCCTGATGGGTTCGGTGAGCACCCATGCGGTGGCGCCCAGCCTGTTCGCCAAGCTGCCATACGACCCGCTCAAGGACTTCACGCCGCTCACCATGGTCGCCACCATCCCCAACGTGCTCGTGGTGAACAACGCGGTGCCGGCCGGCAATATGAAAGAGTTCGTGGGCCTGCTCAAGCGCGAGCCGGGCAAGTACGCCTTTGCCTCCAATGGCCAGGGCACATCGAACCATCTGGCCTACGAGCTGTTCAAGTCCACCGCAGGGGTATCGCTCACCCATGTGCCCTACAAGGGCTCTGGCCCCGCCATGGCCGACCTGATCGGCGGGCATGTCAACAGCATGATGGATGTGGTGATGACCTCCTACAGCTACATCAAGGGCGGCAAGCTCAAACCCATCGCCGTGACGTCGCTCACGCGCTCGCCGATGCTGCCGGAGGTGCCCACGGTGGCGGAGTCCGGCTATCCGGGTTTCGAGGCCATTGTCTGGTTCGGCCTGTTCGGGCCGCCGAATATGCCGCCCGAGATCGCGGGCCGCCTGTCGCGCGAACTGATGGCGGTCATGCATGACAAGAAGATGAGCGGCTACCTCACCGAGCAAGGCGCCCAGCCGTCAGGCATGTCCCCGGCGGAGTTCACGCAGTTCATCCGTACCGACATCGCCAAATGGCACAAGGTGGCGGCGGTCGCCGGCATCAAGCCCGAATGAGATGCTGCCGGGCTGCCCCTGCCGCCAGGCAGGCAGCCAAGGCGCGCGTCCGACTCCCGATCTCCCCAACACTCAGCTCCCCATCCTCACCAGCGCAACCCAGGAACCCAACATGTACCGAATCGGTATCGACGTCGGTGGCACCTTCACCGACTTCACCATGATCGACGAGGCGGCCGGGGCCGTGCAGTTCCATAAAGTCCCCTCCACCCCGCACGACCCGTCCGAGGCCATCGAGCGCGGCATTGCCGAACTGCTGCGCGAGCACGGCGTGGCGCCCGCCGAGGTGGCGCACGTGGGCCACGGCACCACCGTGGCCACCAATCTCATCATCGAGCGCAAAGGCGCGGCAGTGGGCCTGATCACCACCCAGGGCTTCCGCGACATCCTGGAGATCGGCCGGCAGACCCGCCCTCACCTGTTCGACTACAGCGTGACCAAGCCGCCGGTGCTGGTGCCCCGCGCGCACCGCATCGAAGTGCCGGAGCGGCTGGATGCGCAGGGCCAGGTGGTCACGCCACTGGACGAAGCGGCCGTGCGCCGCGCCGCGCAAGCCCTGCGCGCCGCCGGCCTGGAGGCGGTGACGATCTGCTTCCTGCATGCCTACCGCAATCCGGCGCACGAGCAGCGCGCCCGCGCCATCGTGGAAGAGGTCATGCCCGGCGCATATATCAGCCTGTCGAGCGAGGTACTGCCGGAATTCCGCGAGTACGAGCGGCTTTCCACCACCGTGCTGAACGCTGCCGTGGGCCCGCGCATGGCACGCTACCTGGACCGCTTCATGGCACGCGTGGCCGAGCTGGGCATTGCCCAGCGGCCCTACACCATCCATTCCAACGGCGGCCTGATGTCGGCCGCCGCGGTGCGCCAGTATCCGGTGCGCACCTGCCTCTCCGGCCCCGCCGCCGGCGTGGTGGGCGCGGCCGCGGTGGGCCGCGCCATCGGCCGGCCCGACCTGGTCACCTTCGATGTCGGCGGCACCAGCACCGACGTCTCGCTGATTTCCGCGGGCCGGCCGCTGTTCACCTCGAACCGCCACGTGGCTGGCTATCCGGTCAAGACGCCGATGGTGGACATCCACGTGATCGGCGCGGGCGGCGGCAGCATCGCCTGGCGCGACGACGCCGGCTCGCTCAAGGTCGGCCCGCATAGCGCGGGGGCCGTGCCCGGCCCCGTGGGCTATGCGCGCGGGGGCACCGAGCCCACCATCACCGATGCGCAGATCACGCTGCAGCGCCTCAACCCGGTCGCGCTGCTCAAGGGCCGCATGCCGGTGGACCTGGCGGGTGCCCGCCGCGTGATTGCCGAGCAGGTGGCAGCGCCGCTGCGGATCCCGCTGGAAGACGCCGCCGAGGGCATCATCCGCATCGCCAACGCCAATATGAGCCGCGCCATCCGCGCCGTGTCCACCGAGCGCGGCTACGACCTGTCGCGGTTCGCGCTGTACGCCTATGGCGGGGCCGGGCCACTGCATGCGGTGGAGGTGGCCGAGGAATGCGGCATTCCCAAAGTGATCGTGCCGCAGGAGCCTGGCACCATGTGCGCGCGCGGCATCCTGCTAACCGATATCTCGTTCGACTTCGTGCGCAGTGAGATCTCGCTGGCCGATGGCGACGGCTGGGAAGGCGTGGTCAGTGCTTTCGCCCAGTTGCGCGGCGAAGCGCAGGCCTGGCTCGAGGCCGAGCATGTGGCGCCGGCCAGCCAGCGCCTGCACTACGCCATCGATGCCCGCTACGACGGCCAGAACTTCGAGGTCCAGGTGCCCATGGAGGCCATCGACTGCGACCAGCTGGCGCCCTTCCTGGCGGCGTTCGAGGCCGAGCATGCGCGCGAGTACGGCTACCAGGTGCCGGGACGGGCGGTGCAGATCATCAACTGCCGGGTGCAGGCGGTCGGCAACGTCATCAAGGCCCCGCTCGCGCCGGCCCGTGCCGGCGGCACGCTGGCCCAGTCCCTGACGGGAGAACGGAAGGTCTACCACGGCCGCGCGCATGGCTGGCGCCTGTCGCCGGTCTACGATCGCGACCGGCTCTGCGCGGGCCTGCGTATCGACGGCCCGGCGGTGATCGAGGAAATGAGCTCGACCACCGTGCTCGGCCCCACCCACCATGCCGAGGTCGACGCCTATGGCAACCTCATCGTCACGGTGGCCGCCGGCCAGCGTGAGTCCCACCGCACGAGCCAGCCAGGCCAGGGCATCAAAGCAAGCCAGGCGATACAGGAAAGCGAACATGTCCATTGAATCCCCCCGCGCCGCAGACCCGAGCCAGGACGCATTGGCCGACCCCATCGAGATGGAAGTGTTCAGCAACCGGCTGCTGTCCATCACCGAGGACATGAACAACACGCTGGTGCGGGCCTCGTTCTCCACCAATATCAAGGAGCGCAAGGACTGCTCGGTGGCGCTGTTCGATGCGGCCGGGCGGCTGGTGGCCCAGGGCACGCAGATCCCGCTGCACCTGGGCTCGCTGAATGGCGCCATCGAGGCAGTGCTGGCACAGTTTCCCGCGGATACCATCCGCGACGGCGATGTCTTTATCTGCAACGACCCCTACCTGGCCAACGGCAGCCACCTGCCTGACATCAACATCGTCACCCCGGTATTCTGGGAAGGCACGCTGCGCTTCTTTACCGCCAATATCGCGCACCATTCGGACGTGGGCGGCGCAGTGCCAGGGTCCATCGCCGGCACGCTGCGCAGCATCTTCGAGGAAGGCGTGCGCATCCCGGCCTGCCGCATCGCGCGTGGCGGCGAGCTCAATGGCGACCTGCTGCGCCTGGTCTGCAGCAATACGCGCGATCCGGAGGAACGCATGCTGGACCTGCGCGTGCAGATGGCCACCAACGCGCGCGGCGCCGAGGCGGTGCGCGGGCTACTGCGCCAGATGGGGCTCGAGGCCGTGCTGCGCTCGGTGGAAGACGTGATCCGCTATCCCCGCCGCAGGCTGGCCAACCGCGTGGCCGAGCTGCGCGAGGGCAACTACACGTTCACCAGCTACCTGGACGACGACGGCATGGGAGGCGATCCGGTGCCCATCTGCGTTACCCTGACCGTGGCGCAAGGAAGACTGCATTTCGACTTCACCGGCTCAGGCAGGCAGGCGCGCGGCGCCATGAACCTGCCGATCAATGCTTTGCGCGCCACCGTGTACTACGCCGTCAAGGCGCTGCTGGACCCGGAGCTCGTGCCCAATGCCGGCATGTTCGACCCCATCAGCATCAGCGCGCCTCGCGGCACCATCACCAATCCCGAGCCGCCCGCGGCGGTGGGGGCGCGCTCCATCACCGCGCAGAAGGTAGCGGGCGCCATCTTCGGCGCCTTCCGCGGCCTGCTGCCGGCGGAAAAGATCATGGCCTCGGGCAATGACTCCTGCCCGGCTATCGTGTTCTCCGGGCGCTTGCGCCAGCGTGCGGGCGACTTTGTCTACCTGGAGACGATCGGCGGCGGCAGCGGCGCACGCTATGACGGCGACGGCATGGACGCGGTGCACGTGCATATGACCAACACGTCCAACCTACCGGTCGAGGCGCTGGAGAACGAGTATCCGTTGCGCATGGACGAGTACGCGATGATTCCCGACTCCGGCGGCGCCGGCCGCACGCGCGGGGGCCTAGGCATCGCCAAGCAGATCTGCGCGCTGGTGCCGGGCATAGTCTTTTCCGCGCGCTCGGACAGCCATACGGTGGGCGTGCCCGCCGGCGTCGATGGCGGCAATGACGGCCGCCGCGCGCGGCTGGTGCGGAACTCCGGCACCGCGCAGCAAAGCGAGCTGTTCTCCAAGACCGCCAATATCGCGCTGGAGGCCGGCGAGAGCGTGCGCATGGAAACACCGGGCGGCGGCGGCTATGGCGATCCCGCGCAGCGCAACGCCCAGGCACTGGCGCGGGACCTGCGCGACGGCAAGGTGACGCCCGCCGTGGCGCGGCAAGCCTATCCCGGCTACGTCGACGACCTGCCCTAAGCTGCGAGCGGCACAAGCGGCACAAGCGGCGCAGTCGGACCTGCGCCGCTTGTGGCGACTCCCATACAACCCACATACCACCCTCATGCCACCACCAGTTGCGGGTCCAACTGGGCGAGCGCGAACGCACGCGTGTGGGCGATAAACGATTTCAGCAACAGCGACGGCGGCCGCTGGGTCGAAAACAGCACGGAAAAATCCGTGGTCAACTGCGGCTCGAAGACGCGAAAGCAAATGCCCTTGCCGCGATACTCCAGCGCGGTGATCGGATCGATCAGCGCCACCCCCAGGCCCGCCTCGACGAATGCGCAGATGCTCCACGACACCTGCGTTTCCACCTGCAACTGGCGCTCGATCCCATAGGACGCGAACAGCGCATCGATCTGCAGGCGCGAATCCAGCGCGCGCGGATGCGAGACAAATTTCTCGCCCGCCAGGTCATGCGGCCGGATCACCGCCTCGGCGCACAGCCGGTGCCCGACCGGCAGCGCGCACACCATCCGCGTGGAGATCAGCCGCTCGCCATGCGTACTGGGGTGGTTCATCGACAGGATCGCCAGGCCGACATCGCAGCGCTGCCCCACCACCATGTCCACCACGGTGCGGGATGAGTGCGTCAGCATGGAGATCTGCGTCTGACCGTGCTGCGTCAGGAACTCCGCGATGGCGCGCGGCAGGAAGGACAAGGCCAGCGCGGGCGCCGCCGCAATCTGCAGCGAGCCGCGCTGCAGATCGCGGATGTCCTGCGCGGCCAGCGCGATGCGCTCCACCCCGACCAATGAACGCTGCACCTCCTCATGGAGCACCTGCGCCTCGGCGGTCGGGTACAACCTGCCGCGCACACGCTCGAACAGGGCAAAGCCAACAGATTCCTCAAGGTCGGCAATGAGCCGGGTGGCGGCCGGCTGTGAGATATGCAGCATTTCCGCGGCGCGCGTCACCGTCTGGCAAAGCATGACGGCGCGGAAGGCTTCGAGTTGTCGGATCTTCATGCCGTAAGTCTATAACACCATGTTATGGACAGGCCAAAAAAAAGAATTTTCCAAGTGTTGGCAGCCCCTCTAATCTATGCCCGGCAGCAAGGATTCACGCAGCCTGTTTCCGAATTTTCTGTTGCGGCGCAACCATAACTTTTTTGCATTGATTTGGTGAAGCGCCGCCCATTACCGGTGCACACGGAGGAAGGAAAAGATGAAGCAGCACATTGTGGCGGCAGCCATCCTGGCGGCATTCTCGGCATCGGCAGCCGTGGCGCAGCAGCCCACCTTGTATGTGGGTTCCTACGGCGGCTCGACCGAAAAGCTGTTCAAGGAAAAGATCATCCCGGCCTTCGAAGCAAAGGAGAAGGTCAAGGTGGTGTATGTCTCCGGCAACTCCACCGACACACTGGCCAAGCTGCAGGCGCAGAAGGGCCGGCAGGAGCTGGACGTGGTCCTGCTCGATGACGGCCCCATGTACCAGGCGGTGCAGTTCGGCTTCTGCGACACGCTCAAGGATGCGCCGGTGTACAAGGAGCTGTATCCGCTTGCCCGCCTGACCGACAAGGCTACCGCCGTGGGCGTGGTGGCCACCGGCCTGGCCTACAACACCGAAGCCTTCAAGAAGGCTGGACTGCCCAAGCCGGATTCCTGGGAGGCGCTGGCGGACAAGAAGCTGAAGCAGAAGATCGCCATCCCGCCCATTAGCAATACCTACGGCCTGCAGACGCTGGTGATGTTCGCCAAGCTGCGCAAGGGCAGCGAGCAAAGCATCGACCCCGGCTTCACCGCACTGACCAAAGAGGTGGGACCAAACGTGCTGGCCTGGGAACCGTCGCCGGGCAAGATGACCGAACTCTTCCAGAACGGCGATATCGCGCTCGCCGTGTGGGGCAGCGGCCGCGTGCAGAGCCTGAAGGATACCGGCTTCCCGGTGGAATTCGTCTACCCCAAGGAAGGCGCCCCCGCCTTGATGATCGCGGCCTGCCCGGTGGTGCAAAGCGATGTGCCCGCGCAGGCGCAGGCGCTGGTCCAGTACCTGCTGACACCGGATGTGCAGGCCATGCTGGCGGATTCGCAGGGCTGGGGGCCGGTCAATGCCAAGACCGCGCTCGATGCCAAGGTATCGGCCAAAGTGCCCTATGGCAAGGCGCAGATCGACAAGCTGCTGCCGACCAACTGGACGCTTGTCAACGACAAGCGCGCCGAGTGGACTAACCGATGGAACCGCACCGTGGAACGCTGAGCCAGCGCCCCCTCCCGTAGTCGCCACGACAGACGGAGCCTCTTGCGGGGGGCGCCGCGCCAACCACGAAAAGACCATGACGTTCCTCACTCTAGACAGTCTCGCCAAGGCCTATGGTGCCTTCCACGCCGTCGAAAACCTGAGCCTGGAGGTCAGGCGCGGCGAGTTCCTCTCCCTGCTCGGGCCCTCCGGCTGCGGCAAGACCACCACCCTGCAGATGATCGCCGGCTTTGTGGAGCCCACCCATGGCCGCATCCTGCTCGAGGGCCGCGACATCACTGCCCTGCGCCCGGAAAAACGCGGCATGGGCGTGGTGTTCCAGAGCTATGCGCTGTTCCCGCACATGACGGTGGCCGCCAATATCGGCTTTGGCCTGGAGATGCGCGGCGTGGCCTGCGCCGAACGCCGCCGGCGCATCGACGAGACGCTGGACCTGGTGCGCCTTGGCGGCCTTGGCAAGCGTTACCCGCGCGAGTTGTCGGGCGGCCAGCGCCAGCGCGTGGCGATTGCCCGTGCGCTGGCCATCCGGCCCGAGGTGCTGCTGCTCGACGAGCCCATGTCCAACCTCGACGCCAAGCTGCGCGAGGACATGCACATCGAGCTGCGCGCGATCCAGCGCCACCTTGGCATCACCACCATCCTGGTGACCCACGACCAGGTCGAGGCCATGACCATGAGCGACCGCATTGCCGTGATGCACGGCGGGCGCATCGTGCAGCTGGCCGCGCCCCTCGAGGCCTACGAGCGTCCGCAGTCCGCCTTTGCTTCCGGCTTCCTCGGCAAGACCAATGCTATCCGCGGCGTGGTGGAAAAGACCAACCCGCGCTGCTGCGAAGTGCGCCTGGGCGCCACGCTCGCGCATGTGCCGCACGAGGGCCGCGAGGTTGGCAAGGAGGTGCACGTCTACGTGCGCCCCGAGAAGATCCGCCTGGCGCCGGCGAATGCCGGCGGCATCCCCGCCACGGTGCAAACGCGCCTGTTCCTGGGCAATCACTGGATGCTGGAAGTGCAAAGTGCGCTCGGGCTGCTGCGCGTCAGCCAGCCCAACCATGGCGCCGCGCCGCCCGAGGAAGGTTCGGCGGTCAGCGTGCTGTGGTCGGACGATGACCTGCGGGTACTGACGGCGGAGCAACATCATGGCTGACACCACCGTCTCCACCCTGCCCTCCGGCGCCCCGGCCGCGCCCGCCAAGGCTGCCACCGCCAGCAACGATGCGCATGCCGGATCGGCGCCCTGGCTACTGTCGGCACCCGCGCTGCTGCTGTTCGCCGCGATGCTGCTGGTGCCGCTGGCGCTCACCGCGCTGCTGTCGTTCCATGTCTTCGACGGCACGCGCGGCGTGCTGCCCGAGCTGACCATGGCCAACTACCTGGAGGTGCTGGGCGACAGCTACTACCACGAGATCTTCCTGCGCACCGCGGGCCTTGCACTGGCCGTGACCGTGCTGGCCGTTGCGCTCGGCGTGCCGGAGACCATCATCCTGGCACGCATGCAGAGTCCCTGGCGCGCGTTGTTCCTGATCGTGATCCTTGGCCCGCTGCTGATCTCGGTGGTGGTGCGCACGCTCGGCTGGGCCATCCTGCTGGGCAACAACGGGCTGATCAACGAGGCCCTGCAATGGATGGGCATTGTCGACGAACCGGTCAAGCTTGTCTTTACCCTGACCGGCGTGGTGATCGCGCTCACCCACGTGCTGATCCCCTTCATGGTGATCTCCGTCTGGGCCGCGCTGCAAAAGCTCGACCCGCAGGTCGAGAACGCCGGCCTGGCCTTTGGCGCGTCGCCCTTCACCGTGTTCCGCCGCATCATCCTGCCGCAGATCCTGCCGGGCATCCTGTCGGGCGGCATCATCGTGTTCGCCCTGGCGGCATCGGCCTTCGCCACGCCGGCCATCCTTGGCGGGCGCCGCCTCAAGGTGGTCGCCACCGCGGCCTATGACGAATTCCTCAACACGCTGAACTGGCCGCTCGGCGCAACCATCGCCGTGCTGCTGCTGATCGCCAACGTGATCATCATCGTGGGCTGCAACCGGCTGGTGGAGCGGCTCTTCCGCCAGGTGTTCGAAGGCTGAGCAAAGCAAGAGAAAAAGAGAGAGGATCATGCGCAAGAACGGACTGTTTTCCCTGCTTTACCACAGCCTCTTAATCGCCTTCATCGTGGCGCCGCTGCTCGTGGTGGTGGCGGTCTCCTTCACCGGCAAGGGCTATATCTCCCTGCCCACCGACGGGCTCTCGCTGCGCTGGTTCCGCGCTATCGGCGACGCCCACGAGATTGTCGACGCGTTCTGGCTATCGCTATGGCTGGGGCTGGCCTCGGCCACCATCGCGGTGGCGCTGGCCGTGCCGGGCGCACTGGCGCTCACCCGTTACCGCTTTCCGGGGCGCGGCGCGCTGATGGGTTTTTTCATGTCGCCGCTGATGATCCCGCACGTGGTGCTGGGCGTGGCCTTCCTGCGCTTCTTCACCACGGTGGGCGTCAGCGGTTCGTTCTTCTGGCTGGCGCTGACGCACGTGGTGGTGGTGATGCCCTATGCGCTGCGCCTGGTGCTGGCAGCGGCGACCGGCCTGGACCGCGACGCGGAGCACGCCGCGCTGTCGCTCGGCGCGAGCCGCTTCACCGCTTTTCGGCGCGTGGTGCTGCCGCTGATCCTGCCGGGCGTGGCGGGCGGGTGGATGCTGGCCTTTATCCAGAGCTTCGACGAGCTGACCATGACCGTGTTCGTCGCCACCCCGGGCACCACCACGCTGCCGGTGGCCATGTACAACCAGATTGCCCAGACCATCGATCCGCTGGTGGCCTCGGTGTCCACGGTGCTGATCGTCGGCACGCTAGTGCTGATGGTGCTGCTGGACCGCATCGTCGGGCTCGACCGCGTGCTGATCGGCAAGAACTGAACGCCCGCGCTAGGCGTCTTTCGCAACCCACTTTCATCATGACCACAAGCGATCTTATTGTCATCGGCGGCGGCCTGGTCGGCACCGCCATCGCCTACGGCGCCGCCCGCAACGGCGTGCGCGTGACCGTGCTGGACGAAGGCGACGATGCCTTGCGTGCCTCGCGCGGCAACTTCGGCCTGGTCTGGGTCCAGGGCAAGGGCCATGGCATGGCGCCCTACGCCAGCTGGACCATGGGCTCGGCGCGGCGGTGGCCGGCGCTTGCCGCCGCGCTGCTGGAAGATACCGGCATCGATGTGCAGCTCAAGCAGCCGGGCGGCTTCCACCTTTGTTTTTCCGCCGAGGAGATGCAGGCGCGCGAGGCGCGGCTGCAACGCATCCAGGACAACCTTGGCGGCTACTATCCGTTCGAGATGCTGGACCACGGTCCGCTGGGCGCGCGCCTGCCCGGCATCGGCCCGGACGTGGCCGGCGCCAGCTACACGCCGATGGACGGTCATGCGAACCCGCTCAAGCTGCTGCGCGCCTTGCACACGGCATGCCAGCACCGTGGTGTCCGGATACTGCCCCGGCACGGCGTGGGACAGATTGCGCGCGATGGCGCGGGCTTTGTCGTGGAAGCCGGCGGCACGCGCTTTGCGGCGCCCCGCATCGTGCTGGCGTCTGGCCTGGGCAATCGCGCGCTGGCCGGGCAGATCGGGCTGCATGCGCCGGTGGCGCCCAACCGCGGCCAGGTCCTGATCGGCGAGCGGGCCTCGCACTTCCTCGACCATCCCACCACATACGTGCGGCAGACCGACGAGGGCACCATCCAGTTGGGCGACTCGATGGAAGATGTCGGGTTCGATGACGGCACGACGGTGGACGTGCTCGGCGCGATCGCCAGGCGCGGCGTGCGCAGTTTTCCCGCGCTGGCCAGCCTCAAGCTGGTACGCGCCTGGGGCGCCCTGCGCGTGATGACGCCGGACGGCTTCCCGATCTACCAGGAGAGCGCCGCCTGCCCCGGTGCCTTCGTCACCACTTGCCACAGCGGCGTCACGCTGGCCGCCGCCCATGTTTTCCGCGTGGCGCCGTGGGTCAGCGGCGGCGCCACGCCCGAAGGCATCGACGTATTCACCGGCGACCGCTTCCTCGATACCAACCAGGTTTTTAATCATGCCCACTGAAGCCCTGTTCCGCCCGCTTGCCAACGGCGCCGCCATGGTGACGATCGAATTCAACGGCCAGCCCCTGCGCGTGCCCTGCGGGCGCAGCGTGGCGGCCGCGTTGCTGGCCAGCGGCGTGACGCCCCTGCGCACCACGCCGGTCAGCGGCGCTGCGCGCGCGCCCTACTGCATGATGGGCGTGTGCTTTGAATGCCTGATGGAGATCGATGGCCAACCCAGCCGCCAGGCTTGCCTAGTGCAGGTGCGCGAAGGCATGGCCGTGCGCAGCCAGCATGGCGCGCGCGACCTTGAACTCGATCCCGAGACGGAGGCTGGCCATGCCTGAGCATCAATTCGATATCGCCATCATCGGCGCCGGCCCGGCCGGCATGGCCGCTGCCGTGGCCGCCACCGCCCATGGCGCGCGCGTGGCGGTGCTGGACGAGCAGGAAGCCCCCGGTGGCCAGATCTATCGCGCCATCACGGCGGCCACGCCGGAGCGGCTGCGCATCCTCGGGCCTGACTACGCGGCCGGCGCCGCCCTGGCCGAGGCCTTCGCCGCCAGCGGCGCGCAGCACATCACCGGCGCGGCAGTATGGCAAGTCACGCGCGAGCGGGTGGTGCATTACCTGCGCGATGGCGGCGTGGCGAGCCTGCAAGCCGATCAGGTCATTCTTTGTACCGGCGCCATGGAGCGGCCCTTCCCGATCCCGGGCTGGACCGTGCCCGGCGTGATGACCGCGGGCGCGGCGCAGATCCTGCTCAAGAGCGCCGACCTGGCGCCCGCCGAGCCGGTGGTGCTGGCCGGGTGCGGCCCGCTGCTCTACCTGCTGGGGTGGCAGTATGCGCGCGCCGGGGTGCCGATCCGCGCCATAGTCGACACCACCGATGGCGCCGACTATCGCCGCGCGCTATCCCACCTGGGCGGCGCGCTGGCCGGCTGGCGCTATCTGAAAAAGGGCCTGGCGCTGATGCGCACGCTCAGGAAGAGCGGCGTGCCCTTCTACAAAGGCGCCACCGGCCTGGCTGTCGAGGGCGACGATGCCGTGCGCGCGCTGCGCTTCACCAGCGGCGGGCGCGAACAACGCATCGAGACCCGCACCGTGCTGCTCCACCAGGGCGTGGTACCCAATACGCAGTTCACCTGGGCGCTGCGCGCCGCGCATCGGTGGGACGATGTCCAGCTGTGCTGGCAGCCGCAGGCGGACGAATGGGGCGCGCTGGACATTCCCGGCATCTCTATCGCCGGCGACGGACGCGGCATCGGCGGCGCGCTGGCGGCACGCCTGCAAGGCGAGCTCGCCGGGCTGGCCGCCGCGCACGCGGCAGGCCGGCTGGACGCCGCGGGGCGCGACCGCCACGCAGCGCCGGCCCGCGCCGCGCTGCGCTCGCATCTGCAGATCCGGCCCTTCCTCGATGCGCTGTATCGCCCCAAGGCTGCCAACCGGATCCCCGCCGACGAGGTCGTCGTGTGCCGCTGCGAAGAGGTCACGGCCGGCGAGATCCGCGCGTTCGTCGAACTGGGCTGCGGCGGTCCCAACCAGACCAAGTCCTTCGGCCGCTGCGGCATGGGCCCGTGCCAGGGCCGGCTGTGCGGGCTGACCGTCACGGAAGTCATTGCGCAGGCGCGCGGCGTGCCGCCGCAGGAAGTGGGCTACTACCGCATCCGCCCGCCCATCAAGCCGATCACCCTTGGCGAGCTTGCCCGTGAAGCCTGACGCCAAGCTGGGGGCCGATGTCATCATCATCGGCGGGGGCCTGCAGGGCACTTCCAGCGCGCTGCAACTGGCGCGGCGCGGCCTGCGGGTAACCTTGCTCGAAGCGCAATACTGCGGCCGGCACGCCTCCGGCGTGAACGCAGGGGGAGTCCGCACGCTTGGCCGTCACGTTGCCGAGATTCCCCTCGCGCTTGCCGCGCGCGGGATGTGGCACCGCCTTGCCGAGCTGACCGGCGAAGATGCCGACTTTGTGCCGAGCGGCCAGCTCAAGGTAGCGGAGAGCGAGGCCGAGCTGGAAGTGCTGCGCGGCCGAGTCACACAGCTCGAGGCGTTGGGCTTTACACATGAGGAACTGGTAGACGCGCACACGGTGCGCAAGCTGGTGCCGTCGATCACGCCTCATGTCACGGGTGCGATCTGGGCACGCGACGATGGCCACGCGCTCCCCTACCGCGCCGTGACCGCCTTTCGGCGCGCAGCGGCGCGCGCCGGCGCCGCGATACACGAGGGCACGCCAGCGTTGCAGGTGGAACGCACCGAAAACCACTGGCTTGTCCGCACCCCGCGTGGCACCTTCAGCGCCAGTCACCTCGTCAACACGGCGGGCGCGTGGGCCGGCGAGTTTGCGGGACAAGTCGGCGAGCCGGTGCCGGTGCAGGTTGGCGGCCTGATGCTGATGATCACCTACCGCGTGGCCCCCTTCGTCAAGCCAGTGCTGGGCGCCACCGGCAGGGCGTTGTCGTTCAAGCAATTCGCCAACGGCACCGTGCTGATCGGCGGCGGGTTACGCTGCGAGGCCGATGCCAAAGCCCGCCACGGCGAGGTCGACATGCTCAAGCTCGCCACCAGCGCGCAGACCGTCACCGCCCTCTTCCCCCACCTCGGCCCGCTTGCCATTAATCGCGCGTGGGCGGGCGTTGAAGCCTTCATGCCAGACGACATCCCAGTCATCAGCCGCAGCCGCTGCGCGCCCGACCTGGTGCATGCGTTCGGCTTCTCCGCACATGGGTTCGAGCTCGGACCGATCGTGGGCCAGATCGTCGCCGAACTGGTCACCGAGGGGCGTGCCTCGCTGCCAATTGAAGCCTTTGCCATCGACCGCTTCGACAAGCCTCAAGCCGTGCGAGCGGCAGCTTTGCACGACTAAGCATGGCCCGTCTTCCAACCCACTGTTCACGCCAGCATCAACACCACTACCACCGACAAGAGGAATTCACATGAGCAATATCCAGCGTCACCAATCCACCAAACGGCTTTCCCGACTGGTTGTCCACAATGACATCGTCTACGTAGCAGGTGTCACCGCGGGTGACACGACCGCGGACATCGCCGGCCAGACGCGCGACGTGCTGGCCAAGATCGAAGGCTACCTCGCTAGCGTCGGTTCTGATAAGGAGAAGCTGTTATCTGTGCAGATCTGGCTGAAAGACATCGAACGCGACTTCGACGGCATGAATGTCGCCTGGGAGGACTGGATTTCCGAGCATGCCGTGCCGACGCGAGCCACTTGCGAGGCCAAGCTCGCGCGCCCCGAGTTGCTGGTTGAGATCATCGTGACGGCGGCGCTCTAGTGTCCCGTTCCGTTGTTAACGGATCTATATTTTTGTAGGATGTTGGTATCGACGAACGGGAGATGCCAACATGCCAATGGGACGACCGAAGCTGGATCTGGTGTTGAGCGAAGACGAGCGGTCTCAACTTGCCTCGATGGCGCGTTCGCGGAGTATCCCGGCGTCGC
>FTGR01000491.1_pt1 | contig 19015 bp, 16 predicted proteins | sample 1640751 | NCBI WGS metagenome assembly FTGR01 (sample SAMEA3914789, study PRJEB12502) | metagenome | biome: forest; material: soil | place: Canada | collected 2011-07-03 | depth 0.3 m
CGTACGTGCGTACACGACGGTCCACGTACCTCCTGACGAGCGCCACCATGACAAGACTTGCCTCTCTAGCCCCCGCCGACATGACGCCCGAGCAGCGCGCCGTGCACGACACCATCGTGGCCGGTCCGCGCGGACAGGTACGCGGCCCGCTGGCGGTCTGGCTGCATCGCCCCAAGCTGGCCGCCACCGCGCAGGCACTGGGCCAGTACTGCCGCTATGACTCGTCGCTGCCCACGCGCCTGTCCGAGCTCGCCATCCTGGTCATGGGCCGGTTCTGGGGCGCAGAGTTCGAATGGTGGGCCCACAAGCCACTGGCACTCAAGGCCGGCATCACCGCCGAGGTGGTGGAAGCCATCCGCGCAGGCCAGGCGCCGCAGTTCGCGCACGACGACGAGGCCGTGGTCTACGCCGTGATGCGCGCCCTCAACCAGGAACGCAAGATCCCCGCCCCGCTCTACCAGCAAGCCGTGAGCTTGCTGGGCCAGGACAGCGTGATCGACCTGGTCGGCCTGGCCGGCTACTACACCTTGATCTCCATGACGATCAACGCCTTCGAGGTCATGCCGCCCGAGGGCACCCCGCCGGAACTCGGCGCCTGAGCGCTGCCTGCATCCACCGCCCCCCACACGAACAATCGCCACACAAGGAACGTCAGATCATGTCGCAAAGACTGCAAGGAAAAGTCGTCATCGTCACCGGCGCGGGCTGCGTCGGCCCCGGCTGGGGCAATGGCCGCGCGGTAGCGGTACGCTTTGCCGAGGAAGGCGCCAAGGTGTTCGCCGTGGACAAGAGCGCCCACGCCATGGAAGAAACCCTGGCCCGGGTCCGCGCGGTACAAGGCGAGGTTGATCCCTACACCTGCGACATGACCAGCGCCGCCGAGGTAGAGGCCATGGTCAAGGCCTGCGTGGCGCGCTTCGGGCGCGTGGACATCCTGGTCAACAACGTGGGTGGCTCGGCGCGCGGCGGCCCGGTGGATCTGAGCGAGGCGGACTGGGACAAGCAACTGGATTTCAACCTCAAGAGCGTCTACCTGGCTTGCAAGCACGTGCTGCCGCTGATGGAGAACCAGGGCGGCGGCGCCATCGTCAACACGGCCTCCACCTCCGGCATCCGCTGGACGGGCGCGGCGCAGGTGGGCTATGCATCGGCGAAAGCGGCCGTCATCCAGTTCTCGCGCGTGGTGGCGGTGGAATACGCCAAGAAAAAGGTACGCGTCAACACGATCATCCCCGGGCAGATGCACACGCCCATGGTGGAGGCCCGCCTGGCCGGCCAGCGCGCCGGGGGTGACGTCGAAGCGCTGCTGGCACAGCGTGTGGCGCGCATCCCCCTGGGTTTCATGGGCGATGGCCGCGACACCGCCAATGCGGCGCTGTTCCTGGCGTCCGACGAAGCGCGCTTCATCACCGGCACGGAGATCGTGGTCGATGGCGGCATGAGCGTGCGCTGCGACTAGGACCAGGCGGCGGCGTTCGCCGCAAGTCATCACCGATAAGAACACCACAGGAGACTGTTTCACGATGGCATCGCGCAAATCAATCGTCATGGCTGCCAGAGCGCCAATCATGCAACGGCGCACGCTGTTGCAGGCCATGCTGGCCACAGCCGTGGCAGGCACCGCCCTCATCGCCGGCACCGCGCAGGCAAGTAGCTACCCCGACAAACCCCTGCGCATGCTGGTCGCGTTCTCGCCCGGCGGGCCCACCGACATCATCGCGCGCGTGATCGCGCGCAAGCTGGGGGACCGGCTTGGCCAGCAGGTGGTGGTGGAGAACCGGCCCGGCGCCGGCGGCAATATCGCCGCCGAGCAGGTCTCAAAAGCGCCTGCGGACGGCTACACGCTGCTCTACAACAGCTCGTCCATCGCCATCTCGCCCGCGCTGTTTCACAAGCCGGCCCTGAACCCGGGCCAGATCTTCACGCCGGTGGCGTATGTCGCCACGGTGCCGCTGGTGGTAATCGTCAATGCGTCGACGCCGGTGAAGACGCCGCAGGAATTCCTCAACCTGCTCAAGTCCAAGCCGGGCAAGCTCAATTTCGGCTCGTCCGGCAACGGCACCATCGACCACCTGACCAGCGTGCTGTTTGCCGCCAAGACTGGCACCGAGTTCAACCATATTCCGTACAAGGGCAACGCCGCCGCCCTGCCGGACCTGCTCTCCGGCCGGCTCGACTTCATGATGTCCGGCAGCCTGAACGCCGTCATGCCCTTTATCAAGGACGGCAAGCTGCGCGCCATCGCGGCCACCACCAGCCGCCGCGTTTCCGTGCTGCCGGATACGCCGACGCTGGCCGAGACCATCACGCCAGGCTTCGACTCCGGTACCTGGCAAGGGATCGTGGCGCCGCGCGGCCTGCCTGCCGACATTGTCAGTCACCTGAACCGCGACATTGCCGCCGTGCTCAAGGACCCGGAGACCGTCGCCGCGCTGCAGGCGCAAGGCGCCGAGCCCACCGGCGGCAGCCCCGCCAGGTACGGCGAACTGATCAAGGCCGAGTACGCCCGGTGGACGCGCGTGGTCAAGGAAACCGGCGCCAGCTCCGACTGATCTTCCAAAGGACACCAGACACACCATGACCGATCAAGACGTTGTTGCCACTGGTGCCACTGGTGCCACTCATGCCGCTGGTGCCGCATCCGGCGGCATCTGGGACTGCCACACGCATATCTTCGGCCCCTATGCGCAGCACCCGCTGCCGGCACACGCCATCTACAGCCCGCCCCCGGCACCGTTCTCCGAGCTGCACGCGTTGCACGCCGGCCTCGGCGTCGCCCATGGCGTGCTGGTGCAAGGCGCCTGCTACGGCGACGACCACAGTGCCCTGCTGACGGCGCTGGATAGCAGCGTCGGCACCTATCGCGGCGTGGCGCTGATCGATCCGCAGATCGAGGAAGCCCGCCTGGCGGACATGCATGCGCGTGGCGTGCGGGGCGTCCGGCTCGGCCTGATGTCTCACCTGGGCGGGCGCATCGATCCCGGCCGCATGCTGGCTATCCTGGATCGCATCCGCCCCTACGGCTGGCATGCGCTGCTGCACGGCGAACTGAAGGACGTGAATGGCGCGCTGGAGACCCTTGCTCCGCATGGCGTGACGCTGGTGATCGACCACATGGCCCGCGTCAAGGCAGCGGATGGCGTGGACTATCCCGCCTTCGCGGCATTCGAGCGGTTCCTTGCCTTGCCCAACGTGTGGATCAAGCTCTCCGGCGCGGACCGCATCACCGGCGGCGCACCGTCCGACGCCGCAGCGGTGATAGCGCGCAGGATGCTGGACATCGCGCCGGGCCGCGCCATCTGGGGCAGCGACTGGCCCCATCCGAACATTGCCTACCCCCGCCCGGACGAGGCGCAGTTGCTCGCTTGGGTACGCGCTGTGTGCGGCGACGCCGACACCGCCGCCTCGGTGCTGGTGCGCAACCCGGCGCGCCTGTACGCATAACACGCCGCAAGCAAGCCAAAAGCAAGCCTGAAACTGGAGACATCATGCACAACAACGTGAATACGCCGATGCCGCTGTGCCGCTACCCGGACCCCGCCGTCCAGGTGCTCAGCCCCGCCTTCGAGAAATACCACCTGGTGCTGGCCGCGGTGGAGCGCATCGCCAGCGGCAGCCGCTGGGCCGAAGGCCCGGTCTGGTTCGGCGACGGCCGCTACCTGCTGTGGAGCGACATTCCCAACAACCGCATCCTCAAATGGGAAGAAGAAACGGGTGCGGTCAGTGAATTCCGCGCCCCGTCCAACAACGCCAACGGCAATACCCGCGACCGACAGGGCCGCCTGGTGACCTGCGAGCACGGCGGCCGGCGCATCACGCGCACCGAGTACGACGGCAGCATCACCGTGCTGATGGACAGCTTCGATGGCAAGCGCCTGAACTCCCCCAATGACCTGGTGGTGAAATCCGATGGCTCGATCTGGTTCACCGACCCGCCCTTCGGCATTGCCGGCTACTACCAGGGCGAGCACGCCGAGCAGGAATTGCCCGAGCGGGTCTACCGGCTGGACCCTGCCACCGGCAAAGCCACCGTGGTGGCCGACGACATCAGCGGACCCAACGGCCTGGCCTTCTCGCCCGACGAACGCACCCTGTACGTGATCGAGTCGCGCGCACGTCCGCGCCGCATTCGCGCGATCGAGGTCGATGCCTGCGGCAGCGGCCTGGGCGCCAGCCGCGTGCTGGTGGACGCCGGCCCCGGCACGCCGGATGGGTTCCGCGTGGATGTGGACGGCAATCTCTGGTGCGGCTGGGGCATGGGAGCGCCGGAGCTGGACGGCGTGCGCGTGTTCTCGCCCCAGGGTGAGCCGATCGGCCATATCTCGTTGCCCGAACGCTGCGCCAACCTCTGCTTTGGCGGCCGCCATCGCAACCGGCTCTTCATGGCCTCGTGCACGTCGATCTATTCGCTCTACGTCAACACGCAAGGCGCGCTGGGCGGCTAAGCGTGCCGCGCCGCACGTTGACCGCAAAACACCGAAAACCGGAGACCACCCATGCCCTTCAGCGCCTCGCCCCGCGGCACCTTTGCCACGGCGCTGCTCGCCTGCCTGTTTGCACCGCTGCTTGCCATGCCCGGCGCCGCCCAGGCGGCCCCCATCACCCGGCTGGTGGTGGCGTTTCCCGCCGGCGGCCCGGCCGACTCGCTCGCCCGCGCGATCTCGCGCCAGCTCGAGACCGAGCTCAAGCAGACCGTGGTGATCGACAACCGCCCCGGGGCCAATGGCGCCATCGCCGCCGGCTTTGTCGCCAAATCGCCAGCGGATGGCTCCGTGCTGTTCCTCACCAGCGCCGGCGCCATCGTCATCAACCCGGCGCTGTACGCCAACCTGCCCTACAACCCGCAGAAGGATCTCGCGCCCATCTCCATGGTGGTGAACACGCCGGAGGTGCTGGTGGTCAAGCCCGATGCGCCCGCCGCCACCGCGGCGGCCTTCGTCAAGCAAGCGCAGCGGGCCGGCAAGCCGCCAAGCCTTGCCTCCACCGGCGTCGGCAGCATGCCGCACATGGCCATCGAGCTGTTCAAGGCCGCCACCAGCGTCAACTTCCTGCACGTGGCCTACAAAGGCGCAGCGCCAGCCATCACCGATACCCTCGGCGGTCAAGTGGACGCCTTCTTCGGCGACGCCTCCGGCCTGATGCCCTTCATCACCAGCAAGCGCCTCAAGCCAATCGGCGTAGCCGCGCCCAAGCGCCTGTCCTTCCTGCCCGACGTGCCCACGCTGACGGAGCTCGGCATCAGGAATGTCGAAGCCAGCAACTGGTACGGCATGATGGCCCCGGCCGGCACCCCGAGCGCCGTGGTCACCCGCGTCAACGAAGCGCTGCGCCGCACGCTGGCCACGCCCGAAGTGCGCAAGAGCCTCGACCAGCTCGGCCTGGTGCCCGCCGTGGGCAGCGCCGCGGACTTTGCCGGCATCATCCGCACCGATTCCGCCAAATGGGCCCGCGTCATCAAGGACCAGAACATCCATGGAGAATAAGATGACGACCTCCGACATCCCGGCGCCCTCGCCCCTGCCCGGCCGCCTCAACCTGTTCTGCTCGCCCCGTTCGCCCTTTGTACGCCGCGTCATGGTGGCAGCCCATGAACTCGGGCTGGCGCAAGACCTCCACTGCATCGACACCGTGGTCGCCATGACCGGCTGCCACGCCGGGCTGATGCAGATCAACCCGCTCAACAAGATCCCCACGCTGATCACCGAGGACGGCGCCGCGCTGTTCGATACTGTGCTGATCTGCGAATACCTGGACAGCGTGGCTGCGGTGCCGTCGCTGTTCCCGCAAGCGCGCACCGCGCGCCTGCAATCCATGCGCTGGCATGCACTGGGGCATGGCCTGACCGATCTGCTGGTGCTGTGGCGCAACGAACGCAACCGGCCCCCGGCAAAGCAGTCGGGCGAAGTCATGCGCGCCTGGGGCAGCAAGGCGAGCGCTACGCTGGGCCGCCTGCAGACCGAGGTTGCGGCGTTGCAAGCAGCGCCCCTCTCCATCGGACAGATTGCGGTGGCTTGCGCGCTGGGCTACCTGGATTTCCGCTTTGAGGAGATGCGGTGGCGGGATAGCGTGCCGGTGCTGGGGGCATGGTTCGATGGGTTCAACCAGCGGGCTTCGATGCAGGCGACGCTGCCGGCGCTGGCTTGAGCCTAGTCAGATAGCGCGCTCTGTGCGCGCGACTACACCGAACCACAGAAAACAAAATAGAATCGACGCCAGAGACCACTCAAGGATTCTCATGGCGAGAAAGACAAAGCGGTTCGGTGACCTGGCTACCGCGTTGGAGACACGACGTGCGACGGCTTTCTTTGCTGCATTGCGCAAGGCCCTGCCTGCGGCCTGCGCGGCGCTAGCCGGCGTTTCCTATCTCCCGCCCGTTGCCGCCGCGCCGCTCACCTTCGCATCGCCCCCCGCCGAAATCGCCAAGGCAGTGCTCGAGGATGAGCCCGGCACCGTGGCCGTGGGCATCTGGCGGGACCAGCAAGGCCGCTTCGCGATACAACGCAATCAGGTGGGCGCTGTCGGCGAGGCTGTGGAAGACGGCAGCACGGACGCGCAACCGTTATTCGAGATCGGCTCCATCAGCAAGGTATTCACCGGCCTGCTGCTCGCGCAGGCAGTCGAACGCGGCGACCTGTCGCTGGACGACACGCTAGGCAAGCTGCTCCAGGGAAAAGCCACCTTAAAGCCGGAAACCGCCGCCATCACCCTGCGCCAGCTGGTGACGCACAGCGCCTGCCTACCCCGCGAACCACAGGACTTTCCCGGCTATGGCACACCGAATCCGTTCTCCCATCACGACCGATGGAAGATCTACGCCGGTCTTTCCGGCATGACGCTTGAACATGCGCCGCCCTGCGGCGCGGCGTACAGCAACCTGGGCATGGGCCTCGTCGGCCAGCTGCTCGCGGATCGCTACGCGAAGCCATGGGATGCGCTGGTGCGCGAGAACATCACCGGGCCGCTGGGCATGCGCGACACGATGCAATATCTTGGCCCGCAGGCCAGCCGCCTGGCTACCGGCTATCAGCACGAAGCGTTCCAGGCACCATGGGATTTCGAAGCGCTGTCGGGTGCCGGCGCACTGCGCTCGACGGCCCCCGACCTGCTCGTGTTCGCGCGTGCCCTGATGGCTGGCCGTGCCGGCCCGCTCGGGCCGGCGGCAGAACGGGCGCTCACGCCCTTGGGCCGGTTTCGTGGCGAAGAGATCGGCTACGCCATTCTGATCCGCGGGCCAGCCGGGCATCGAACGTACTACCACGACGGGCTCACGGGCGGCTACCGAGCATTGCTAGCGTTTGCACCGGACACCCAGGACGCTGCTGCGGTCCTGGTCAGCAACACGCACGCCACGCCGCTCAAAGTCCTGATCGGCGTTACGGCCGCTCGTTATCCGACAGCACCGCCGACAGATCTCACCCTTGCGCCTGCGGGAATAGCCGACTACGGCGGCCTCTACCAGGCAGACAAAAGCACTGGTTTCACCTTCGTGCCGCAGGACGGCTTGCTGTATCGCCGCATTACTGGCGGCGGCTTCCGCCCGCTCGCACCGGCCGGCCCCGACACCTTCGTCGATACCGATGCCGGCGTGCAGTACGTATTCAGGCGCGAAGACGGTGAGGTTGTCCGGGTGGACTACTCACAAGGCGGCAGCGGCTTTGTAGGGCTACGCACCAAGCAAGCCCCGCCACCGATTGCCGTCGTGCCTCTAGACAAGCAGCAGGACTACGCCGGCCACTACCGCGCCCGCCGGTTCATTCGCACGGACCTGAACTTTGATATTCGCGCGGACAACGGGCAACTTGGCGTGCGCTCCGGAAACTGGTTCCGCCGGCCTGTGTTCCCCGTCGCGGGAAAAGCGGATTGGTTCGCCTACGAGAATGGCCACAGCCAGCTCCAGTTCGAGCGCGATGCGGCCGGACGGGTCGTGGGCGTCGTCCTGTATGAGAACGGCGTGATTCGGCTGAGCCGGGTGCCTTGAGGGAAAGCCACTGCCCGCTGGCATCCCATGCCTGCGGGCAACGTTCGCGAGCACGCAGCCCAGCTAAATACCGGTTCAGTCAGGCAAAGCACCACCCGAGGGCGTGCGGCTGGCCAGGATGGCAATCAGCGACACCACGGCGGCCCCGACCAGGTACCAGGCCGGCGCCAGCTTGTTGCCGGTGGCGCTGATCAGCCAGGTCGCCACCAGCGGCGCGGTGCCGCCGAACAAGGCGTTGGCGCTGTTGAAGCACAGGGCGAATCCGCTGTAGCGTACTCGCGTCGGGAAGCTTTCCGACAGGAAGCATGGCAACGTGCCGTCGTTGATGGTCAGAAAGGCGCCCAGTGCTACCTGGATCAGCAAGATGCCCACGAGGCCGGCGCTCGATAGCGAATGGAACAGCGGCACCGTGAACAACGCAAACAGGATGCAGGCGCAGATCAGCATCGTCTTGCGCCCGAAGCGGTCGGAGAGCAGCCCCATCACGAAGATCATCACCACGTAGCTTGCCAGCGACACGGTAGAGACCAGGAACGAAACCGAGTCGCTCATGCCGAGTTCCTTCGACAGATACACGGGCATATAGCTGAGCAACAGGTAAAAGCCGACGGCGTTCAGGCAGGTCACGCCAAAACCAACCAGCATGGTGCGGCGATGCGAGGTGAGCAGCTCACGCAACGGGGCCTGCGGCGCATGGTTGGCCTGCTCCATCGCCACGAACTTTGGCGTGTCCTCAAGCTGCAGCCGGATATAGCGGCCCACCAGCCCAAAGGGCGCGGCCAGTAGGAACGGCACACGCCAGCCCCATTCGTGCAACTGCGTCGAGGTAAGCACCGTATGCAGCCCCGCGACGAAGAGCGACGCGAACAGCAGCCCGGCAGCTTCGGCGGCGGGAATGACGCTGGTGTAGAGCCCGCGCTTGCGGTTCGGCGCGTATTCGGCAAGGAATGCGGAGGCGCCGGCGTACTCGCCCGAGGCGGAAAAGCCCTGGACCAGCCGGATCACTAGCAACAGCACCGGCGCCCACAGGCCCACCTGGCCGTACGTTGGCAGAAAGGCGATCACGAAAGTCGAGGCCGACATGATCATGATCGACAGAGAGAGGGTATTGCGCCGGCCGAACTTGTCGCCGAAATGGCCCCAGATCACACCGCCGATCGGACGCACGACGAAGGACAACGCGAAGACCGCGTACGTTGCCATCAGGCTGGTGGTCGGGTCGGTCTTGGGAAAGAACACCACGGCAATGACGGTTGCCAGGAAGCCGTAAGCGGCGTAGTCGAAGCACTCGATAAAGGTGCCGATAAAGCCGGCCGCGGTGGCGCGGCGCAGTACCTGCCGCGTATCGGCATCGGCGCTGCGCGCGTGGCTCGGCGGATTGCCGGCTCGGGGCTGGGCACCCGGCAGTGGCTCCACGCCGCGCAAGGATTCTGTGTTGGTCATGCTTTGTCTCCGAATATTGTCTTGTGATGTCGCAAGCCTTCGGGCGTGCCTATAGGCTGCCCCGACCGAAGGCTGGTTACCTTATGCAACGCATTGGTTTGCTCCCCTCTCTCCCACTGTGGGACGGGTCGGGGGAGAGGGAGCGACAGCCATCGTCATTTCGAGCGGCTTTGGCGCATCCTGCCGGCAAGGCTGGCGCTACCTGTCCTGCGCCAGTGGCACCTGCGTGCCGTTGCGGTAGGTGTAGATGGTGATCGGCGAATCCCGCAGGTCGCGGTTGGGATCGAAGCGGTAGCGGCCGGCCACGCCCTGCATATCGATGCCCGCCAGCGCAGCGCGGTACTGCGCGGGCTCGACCGAGTTGGCGGCCTTCATTGCCTGGGCAACCAGCCGCAGGCCGTCATAGAGGGACGCGCTGTAGGTGAGCGGATCCGTGTTGTAGCGCTTCTTGTAGTCGGTCTTGAACTGCCGCCCCGGCCCCGTGTTCTCCAGCACCGGGCCGCCTTGCGGGCAGTACACATGGTCGTCCACGGCATCGCCGCCGAGCCTGGCCAGTTCGATATTGCACATCGCATCGCCGCCGAGCAGGTAGGCGTTGGTCATTGCAAGCCGCTTCATCTGGCTGCGCAGCGGGCCGGCCTGGGAGTAGTAGCCGCCATAGAAGATGCCGTCCACCTTCATGCCGCGTATCCGGGTCAGGATCGGCACGAAATCCACCGCCTTGTCGGAGGTGAACTCCCGCGCCACGATCTCGATGCCCTGCGCCTTGGCCGCCTTGACGAACTCATCGGCTACGCCCTGGCCGTAGGCGGTCCGGTCATCGATTACGGCGAAGCGCCGGGCGCGCAGCTTGTCCGAGGCAAACTCGCCCATGCGCTTGCCCAGCTGGCTGTCATTGGCCGAGATGCGGAAAATATAGGTGTAGCCGGACTGGGTGATGGACGGGTTCGAGGCCACGGTCGCCATCACTACCCCCGCCTGGTCCAGCAGCCGCGAGATCGGGATGGCTACGCCCGAGTTGAACGGCCCAAACACGGCCTTCACCTCGCCATCCACCAGCCGTTGCGCCACCGACATGCCGGTGCGCGGATCCGCCGCGTCGTCCTCGGAGACCAGGCTGAAGCGCACGGCTTTGCCGTTGATGACAAGGCCTTGCGCATTCAGCTGGTCGATGGCCATGCGCAGGCCGTTTTCGTTGTCCTTGCCAATGGCGGCTTGCGGGCCCGACAGCGGGCCGGTGAGGCCCACCTTGACCACCTGCGGCTCTGCCGCCAGGCTGAAGGACGGCAGTTGGCACGCCAGCACGCCGGCGGCAAGGCTTACCCAGAAACGGGATTGACGAAGCATGACTACTCCCCTTGTGCTCAGCGCGCCGCGGCGCGCTTGACCTTGCGCTGGTGCATCACCCGCCCGATCGTGTTCAGCAACAGCTGTGCGGCCAGGATGGCGGTGGATCCCGTGTGGTCGTAGTCGGGCGCGACCTCTACCAGGTCGATGCCAACCACGTCGCCCTGCTCGGCCAGTCCTGCAAACAGCTCCAGGCCTTCGTAGTAAGTCAGCCCGCCATGGCTGGGCGTGCCCGTACCCGGCGCGATGGACACGTCAAAGCCGTCGATGTCGATCGTCAGGTAATAGCGTACGCCCTTGGGGATGCGGTCCAGCACGCCCTGCACGCCGAGCTTGCGCAGCTGGCGCACGGAGATGATGTCCGACCCCATCTCGCGGGCTTGGGCGTAGCCCTCCCGTGCGGTGGACGACACATTGCGGATGCCGATCTGGGTCATGCCGCTGACCACGCTCTTTTCCGCGGCGCGGCGCAAGGGGTTGCCGTGGCCGTGGCGCACGCCGTGCCGCTCGTCCACAAAATCCAGGTGCGCGTCGATGTGCACCACGTGGAATGGCTCCTGCCCTTCGAAAGCCGCGATGCACGGAATATTGATCGAATGGTCACCGCCCATCACCACCGGCAGCGCGCCGGCAGCCAGTATCTTGCGCACGCCGTATTCGATGTTGGCATGGCTCTTCTCCGTGTTGGTGTGCACCATGTCCGCGTCGCCGATGTCTACCATCCGCACCTCGTTGGCCGGCAGGTAGACCACATCGTCCTCGAAGTCATAGGCACCGCTGTGGCCAAAGGAGAACAGCGTGGATGCCTCGCGGATCGAGCGCGGCCCGAAGCGCGCGCCGGCGCGCCACTGCGTGCCGCAGTCGAACGGCGCGCCGATCACGGCGACGTCAGCGTCGATCGCGTCCCAGTCGAGGCAAAGCGGCGATTTGCCGAACGTGCAGATGCCGACGAACGGCAGGTCGAGCCGGCCCTTCTCATATTGATTTCCAGACATTTCGTTCACCAATCCTTTGTGGGTTGCGGTAGAGACGAGTCCATTCTGGACAACGGATTTGTCCGGTACAATCAGAATTTTAAGAACTTCATTTCGGATAAAACCGAAGTAAAGGCGGCGAAGTGAAACTCCGGGATGTGGACCTCAAGCTACTGAGGATCTTTGAGACCATCGTGGGATGCGGTGGCTTTGCCGCCGCCCAATCCTTGCTGGGCATTGGCGCATCCAGCATCAGCGAGCACATGACGCAGCTGGAGACGCGGCTAGGCGTGCGCCTGTGCGAGCGTGGCCGCAGCGGCTTTCGCCTGACCGAGGAAGGCATGCAGATGCACGCAGCCGCGCAGCGGCTCCTTGCCGCCGTCGACATCTTCCAGATGGAAGCCGGCACCATCCGCAAGGAGCTCCACGGCGTGCTTCGGCTGGGGCTGATCGAAGCCACCCTCACCGACCGAGGCGCGCCCCAGCTCGCCGCCATCCGCGGTTTCGGCCAGGCCGCGCCCAAGGTACAGCTCCATATCGAGATCGATTCGCCCAACCGGCTCGAGCAGCGCGTGCTGGACGGCAGCCTCCACCTGGCGGTAGGGCCGTTTCCCGAACCCGTGGCCGGCTTGGAATACCGCGTGCTGTATCGTGAGGAGCAAGGGCTGTACTGTGCCTCACCGCACCCGCTCTTCACGCATACCAGCCAGAGAGGCCTGGCAGAGCAGGTGGCGGCCGCGAGCCTGGCAACACGCGGCTATCTCGGGCGGCAGGAGCTGGACCTGCTCGGCATGCAGGAAGGCGCGGCCATGGTGGACAACGTGGAAGGACGGGCCATGCTGATCCTGTCCGGAAACTACATCGGCTTCCTGCCGCCGCACTATGCCGATGCGTGGGTCGCGCCCGGCCTGCTGCGCCGGATCGCGCCGGAGCGCTACAGCACGCACCTCGATTTCAAGATCATCACGCGCCGGGGCGCGCGCGAGACACGCACGGTGCTGGCGCTGATCGAGCGGCTGGTGGAGGCGGCGGCAAACGGGGCGATGGGCGCGGCTGATCATCAGTGTTGATGATGCGGACATTGGCGCGGGCGCGAATACTGATCCAGTACGAAACCATTGGAAACGACGCCGGCACGCCGAACCAGGCGCGCCGGCCAACGCCCCGCAGCCGCCTGCGAGGCTTACGGGAATCGCGCGCGGTCCCGATTGGCCCAGAAAAAAGTCAATTTGGATGGGTGCATTATTCGCCACTAATGGCCCCCAAACAAATGGAGCCCTTGCGCCACGATGCGGAGGCTTCATCCAGGCGCTTCTGTTCGGCCACCAGCTTCCCTGACCTGCCCCGGAATCGACTCAGGCCCGGAGTTGCTGTCCCGCAACATCCTTGCCGGATACAATTCGGCAGCGCCTGACCTGTCCAAGACGTCCAATACCGATCTGACCCCATTCATGCCTAACCCTACCCGGGCCTTCCTTCTGGGCCCGCTGCTCAAAGGCGTTTCACGCTCTTTCTACCTCCCCCTGCGCGTGCTGCCCGCCGGCATGCGCGATCCGATCGGCCTGGCGTATCTGCTGGCCCGCGCCGCCGACACCATTGCAGACACCTCGCTGATTCTGCCGCAGCAACGGCTGGAACTGCTGCTGGCGCTGCGCGACCAGGTCAACGGCGCCACCGACGACGGCACGCTCATGCCGCGCCTGGCGGCCGAGGTTGCCGGGCAACAAGCGCTATCGGACGAGAAGGTCCTGCTTGAATCGTTGGGGCCGGCGCTCACTGTGCTGTCTCAATTGAGCCAGGCCGACCGCACGGCGGTACGCGATATCGTGTCGACCCTGACGACCGGCATGGAATTTGATCTGCGCACCTTCCCTGATGAAAACTCCGGGCAGATCGGCGTGCTGCGCGAATGGCAGGAGCTGGACCGCTACACCTACCTGGTCGCGGGATGCGTGGGCGAGTTCTGGACCAAGATGACCTACGCACATATGCCCGGAACCCTCAAAGGGGATTCAGAGGCGATGCTGCTGCGAGGGGTTCGTTTTGGCAAGGCGTTGCAAATGACCAATGTGCTGCGGGACTGCGCCAAGGATCTGCGTATCGGCCGCTGCTACCTGCCTGGGCAGATGCTGGATCGGCATGGACTGACGCCGCAGGACCTGTTGGTGCCGAGCAATTCCGCGCGCGCGAAGCCGCTCTTGTTCGAGTTGATCCGCAAGACGCTGGCGCATTTTCGCGAAGCGGTTGACTACACGTTTGCCATTCCGGCGTTCTCTGTGCGATTGCGGCTGGCCTGTTTGTGGCCGGTGCTTATCGGATTGGAGACCCTGCTGCTGCTGGTCAACAATGACGATTGGCTGGATCCGGCGAAGGTGCCCAAGATACGGCGGGGTGAGGTGTATCGGATTGTGGGGTATTCGGCGTTGATGGCGCCGTCCAATGGGCTGCTGCGGATTTGGGTCGAGCGGTTGATGGGAGGGATCGAGGCGCGGCTGGGAGGCGAGCCCAGCCGCGGACGATAGCCGCCGCACCCCGCCTTGACGATCCGAGTGGACAGGAGCAGCGATTCAATGCCAGCAGGGGATGGGCCCCTTGGCGGGCAGCAATCACTTGCTGCTGGTGTGGCTGTCGCCCCCAAGCGGATCGACAATGATCATCGTGCGATCCAGCACCCCGCGATCGTCAAAGTAGGCGCTGAAGTGGGCCGGCTGGTAGGCGCCGATATACATCCGGTACGACCATGCCTCGCGCTTCATCAGCGGGTAGTACTCGACCGGCTCGCGAGGTAGTCCGAAACGTTGGGCCACGTCCTGTTTGGTCCACGTCCCTGGACGCGCCTCATAGATCTCCTTTTCGGTCAACATCTGGCGGAACCCGGTGAGGTTTCCGCTGGCATCGAAATCCGCCGCGTAGACGGCGAAGCCGAGCGGCTGCTTCGAGTAGATCCAGCGGCTGGTGCCGCCGGCGAGCTGGTAGGTCTCCGTGGGCTTGCCAAAGGTGTCACGCACGGCGCTCTCCGGGCCGCCGATCATTTTTTGCGCGGTCTCGACCGGCTGCAGGGATGCGCAGGCGCACAACGCGACCGCAGCGGCGGTAGCCCCTATCCACCTGGCTAAGCGATATTGCATGACCATTCTCCATCGTCGGCGCGGGTTGTGTTCCCGGGCCAGGAACCCTTCCAGCATAGCTCAAGCACGTGCATGCGCTACGCACCCCGCCATCACGATAAACGCTTCTGGCGGCCGAATTATTCCACCGATTTCCACCGGTCCGGTCGGTCCGGTCGACAGTGACGAAGCTGGCCTCAACAAACGTACCCCTCGATAAAGCAAAACACCGCCGTGCCGCTCCCGTACTCGGTGTCGCGCAGCGTGAATGCACCTGACAGGCAGATGAACGCGGTCATGCAGGCCAGGACAACAAGCAGGCAGATTGCCAGAATGGACAGATTTTGCATGGCTAACCTTGACTTCAACGAAGCAGCGGACGCCGAAACGATGATCCGGCGAATGGGGAAACCCGAGCGCCAGTCTCAAAGCCGGCGCTTATACCCCTTTACGCATTTCCCATGCCGGCGCCGGAAGGGCGAAAAAGCGCCCGAATGTGCTTCGGAAGGAAGCCACACCGTCAGTGCTGTTGGGCCGCGCCATACACAGGGGTTGGCGTTTCCCGAACTGTTCCCTGGGCGGACACCTCGATGCTGCCGCTCAACGCGCGACGCTTAGCCGGACAGCGTCCCGCTAGAATGGCCGGAAATGTCCTGCTCTGGTCCGCATCCGGCCTGTCGCGGGCGCGGCGCAAGGCTTAGTCGCGCGCGAGTTGATTGCGCAATCCTCGCTCGACATGGAGGCCGTCGGGCGGGCACGGCCACCTGATCTCGCCAACGCCGCAGCACTACCGGGAGCTACCGGGAGCCCTATTTCGCGCCCCCCTCCACCCGCCGCAAAGCCGCCCCCACTTCTCCGTAAAACTCCCGCAGCGCTGCCACCTCCAGGTCGGGCGGCAGCAACGCCGGCCAGAGCAGCGCCACGATATCCTTGGCGGTCCGCTCGATATCCACCGGCCGTTGCCTGGCGATTGCGTCCCAAAGAATGTGTTCCATCGGCCCGAAGATCGCCGAGCGCAGCAAGCTCAGCGGCAGGTCGGCCCGGATCTCCCCGCTTTCCCGCGCGCGCGCCAGCATATCCATCAGCGGCGCGGTGTACCGCCGTTGCAGCGGCACGAACACTTCGCCCAGCCCCGGCCCCCTGGCGCGGCCTTCAGAGAGCACCAGCGCGCATAGCCCGGTGCCCTGGATCAGGAACAGCCGCAGGTGCGTGTGCACGAAGAACTCGAGCTGCGCCTTGGTGCTCTGGTCGCGCGGCATGCCTTCTTCCACCGCCGCGATGATTTCGTCGTACCAGTCCTCGATCACCCGCACGCATAACTCGCGCTTGCCGTGGAAGTAGGTAAACACCGTGGCTTCGGAGATGCCCAGGCGCTGGGCGATCTCGGTGGTGGTGGCGCGCTCGTAGCCCATCTCGGCAAAAACTTCGCGGGCCACGCGCAGGATGTCGCGGATGCGTTGCTCCGCCTTGGCGCTCGCGGGGACGCGGCGCCGCACCATGATGTCGTCCATCGACGTGTTACCTCGCTTGCCGGAAGCCGGCGATTATAGTGCGGCGCAGCATAAAACGGATGCCCCGGCACGCCTTGGGGGGCCGCTCGCCCCCGTCACCGGATTGTAATTGATCTTTACTCAATTCGTGGTTGCAATTTTTCGAATCTGCGTGTACTTTTCCAGTCAACGCCACCGTCTCGACGCGCTACAGGACGGGACAAGGGCCGGAATATATGCGCATTCCCCGACTTGAGCCTCACTCAACAAAGTTGAATAAACCTCAAGAAACCGGGATACAGACAATATTGCGACAGCGCTTTGGAGACGAGTATGACGATGCAGGGTGCCGCTAGCCCAACGATCTTGCCCATTGGCGGGCTCTCCCATGTACGGGGCGTGACTGACATGCCCCTGTCCGAGCTGACGGTGCCGGCACTGCTTGCCGAAACCGTGGAGCGTTTCCCCGATCGCGAGGCGGTGGTGTTCCGCGAGCAGGGCATCCGCTGGAGCTGGCGGGAGTTTGCGCAGGTGGTGGACGCCATGGCTGGGGGCTTGCGCCTGCTGGGCCTGGAGCGCGGGGACCGCATCGGGATCTGGTCCCCGAACCGGGTGGAGTGGCTGGTGACGCAGTTCGCAACCGCGCGCCTTGGGCTGGTGCTGGTGAACATCAATCCGGCTTACCGCCTGGCGGAGCTGGAATATGCGCTGAACAAGGTGGGCTGCAAAGCCATCGTGGCGGCAGAGTCGTTCAAGACGTCGCGTTACCTGGAGATGCTGCAGACGCTGGCGCCGGAGCTGCAAAGCTGCGAGCCGGGCGCGCTGCAGGCGGCGCGCTTGCCCGCGCTGCGCTGGGTGATCCGCATGGGCGGCGCGCGCACGCCCGGCATGCTGAACTACGATGCGCTGCTTGCGCATGGCACGCATGCCCTCACCGGCGAGCTGGACGCGATCAGCGCGCAGCTGGACCGCTACGACCCGATCAATATCCAGTTCACCAGCGGCACCACAGGCGCGCCCAAGGGCGCCACGCTGACGCACCGGAACATCGTCAATAACGCGCGCTTCATCGCCATGGCGATGCGCTTCTCCGAGCAGGACAAGCTGTGCATCCCGGTGCCGTTCTATCACTGCTTCGGCATGGTGCTGGCCGTGCTGGCCTGCGTGTCCACCGGCGCTTGCATGGTGTTCCCCGGCGAGGCGTTCGAGCCGGCGGCGACCATGGCCGCGGTCAGCGAGGAGCGCTGCACGGCCTTGCACGGCGTGCCGACCATGTTCATCGCGCAGCTGGATCATCCGGATTTTGCCAAGTACGATTTCTCCACGCTGCGCACCGGGATCATGGCGGGCTCGCCTTGCCCCATCGAGACGATGAAGCGCGTGATCTCGCAGATGCATATGGCGGAAGTGACGATCGCCTATGGCATGACCGAGACCAGCCCGGTGTCCTTCCAGAGTTCCACCACCGATCCGCTCGACAAGCGCGTTACCACGGTGGGATTGATCCAGCCGCATCTTGAAGTGAAACTGGTGGACGGCATGGGCGAGATCGTGCCCGTTGGCGAAAAGGGCGAGTTGTGCACGCGCGGCTATTCAGTGATGCAGGGCTACTGGGACGATGAGCCGCGCACCCGCGAGGCAATCCGCGATGGCTGGATGCATACGGGCGACCTCGCCACCATCGACGCAGAGGGTTACTGCAACATCGTGGGCCGCGTGAAGGACATGCTGATCCGCGGCGGCGAGAACGTCTACCCGCGCGAGATCGAGGAATTCCTGTTCCGCCACCCGAAGGTGCAGGCGGTGCAGGTGTTTGGCGTGCCCGACCCCAAGTACGGCGAGGAAGTCTGCGCGTGGATCGTACTCAAGCCGGGCGAGACGGCGACAGAGGACGATATCCGTGCCTTCTGCCGCGACCAGATCGCGCACTACAAGATTCCGCGCTATATCCGCTTTGTCGACGAGATGCCCATGACCATTACCGGCAAGGTGCAGAAGTTCGTGATGCGAGAGCGCATGACGCTGGAACTCGGGCTCGGCGACAAGACCACGTGACGGCCCAACTGAATTCCATCTGACATCCGGCCGCCTTCTGCCGCGGCCGAATTCCACTAGATAACGAGCATTCAACCATGAACGAACTCCCCGGCCTCAATTTCCATCTCGGCGAAGATATCGACATGCTGCGCGAATCCGTGCGCAACTGGGCGCAGGCCGAACTGGCCCCGCGCGCGGCAGAGATCGACCGCACCGACCAGTTCCCGATGGATGCCTGGAAGAAGATGGGCGACCTCGGTGTGCTCGGCATCACCGTGGCGGAGGAATACGGCGGCGCCAATATGGGCTATCTGGCCCACATGATCGCGATGGAAGAGATCAGCCGCGCCTCGGCCTCGGTCGGCCTGTCATACGGCGCGCACTCCAACCTGTGCGTGAACCAGATCCACCGCAACGGCACGGCCGCGCAAAAGGCCAGGTACCTGCCCAAGCTGGTATCCGGCGACTGGATCGGCGCGCTGGCCATGAGCGAGCCCAATGCCGGCTCCGACGTGGTGAGCATGAAGCTGCGCGCGGAACTCAAGGGCGACCACTACGTGCTCAACGGCACCAAGATGTGGATCACCAACGGCCCGGACTGCGACGTGCTGGTGGTCTACGCCAAGACCGAGCCGGACC
>FTGR01000545.1_pt1 | contig 18611 bp, 16 predicted proteins | sample 1640751 | NCBI WGS metagenome assembly FTGR01 (sample SAMEA3914789, study PRJEB12502) | metagenome | biome: forest; material: soil | place: Canada | collected 2011-07-03 | depth 0.3 m
GTTTTAGAACGTGTGAGATGTCACTTTTCTTTACTCGTAAAGAAAAGTGACATCTCACACGTTCCAAAACGGCCAACACCGTACAGCCGCGCCAGCAGCTAGAAGCGCTAAAACACCGCCCACTCACGCTATTCTGCATCAGCAGCTAGAAGCGCTAAAACATCGCCCACTCACGTTATTCTGCATCAGCAGCTAGAAGCGCTAAAACATCGCCCATTAACGCTATTCTGCATCAGCAGCTAGAAGCGCCAAAACACCGCCCACTCACGCTATTCTGCATCAGCAGCCAGAAGCATCAAAACCCCGCCCTAAAGAGACACCCCCGCGTCTAGCTGGCCCAGCGCAGCGCCAGGAAATCATCCGCCGTCCGGATCATGCGCGTGCCTAGCTTGCCGCCTTCGCGATCGAGCGTGGCGCGCAGCCATGACACGCCTTCCCGTGGCGCGCGGCGCAGGCTGAAATGTCGGATCTGCATCGGCACGGCTGACAACGCGCGCAATGCGCCGGTCGCGGCGTCGATGTGCGTGAAGTACATCAACGCCAGGTCCGGCCGATAGGGCTGGTGCCCGCCAATGCCTTCGTAATCGTTGAGGCAGTCCCCGCAACCGTAGAGAATCAGGCGGTCGCGATACACCTCGATGCCTTTCACGTGATGGGATGAATGCCCGTACACGATATCGGCGCCGCCGCCGTCGATCAGCCGGTGCGCGAAGGCCCGCTCTTCGTGCGATATATCGAAGCCCCAATTGCCACCCCAATGCAGCGACACCACCACGATGTCGCCCGCCTGCCGTGCAGCCGTCACGTGGCCAGCAATGTCATCGGCGGCGCGCGCCGAGATGGAGGGCAGGAAATTGACGCCGGCCTGCCCCGCCGCCGCGGCCCAGTCCGCCGGCACACCGCTGGTTTCGGTCGCGTAGGCAAAGACGAGCACCCTTGCGCCTCGCGCAAGTCCGATCACGGCGGGCGCGGCGGCTTGTACCGCGTTGCGTCCGGCGCCCGCGGTCCGCATACCGGAGCCGCGCAGCACGGCCAAGGTTTCGTAGAGCCCGGCGCGGCCCCAGTCCAGCACATGGTTATTGGCAAGCACGCAGCAGTCGAGCCGCGCGCTGGTGAGGCACGACACATTGCCAGGGTGCATCCGGTAGTGGATGCCCTTGCCCGGCTGTGCATCCTCGCTGGTGGTCACGGCCGTTTCCAGGTTGACGATGCGCGCATCCGGCTGGCATTGCTCGAGCAGCGCGAGCGCGTCGCCCCAGGGATAGGCCGGATCGACGGGCCGCGGTATCGCGCCTGTCGCGCGCTCGGCCAGTTCGACGTAGCCGATCGCCGAATGCAGCCAATGCTCATACAGGTGCGGCTTGCCAGGGTGCGGCAGGATCTGGTCGATGCCGCGGCCCGTCATCACATCGCCGCACAGGAACAAGCGCACGCATGCGCCGCTGGCCGAAGCCAGATCGTCGGGTGTTGTCCGAGTCGCATTGTCCATCGCGCACGTCCTTTCTCCCCACCGGTGGGCACGCGAGAACCGCATGCCGGACCGCCGTCTCCATTTTGCGCCGTCGCTCGAACCATGTGCAGCCCAGGGCGGTGCGCGAGTGCCAAATGTGCAGCAAGGCACGCAAAAAGGTGGCATGCCTGCGGTCAATGACTAGAATGAACCTGGCCGGCGCCGACGGCCGGGCCCTCGTGCCCAGACGATCTCCAGGAGAGCAGGATGACTGTCACCAATGCCCGGTCGGGCACCAACGTCCATGAAATCGCGGACGGGATCTATCGGATCAATACCCCGGTCCACATCGAGGGCGGCCCGGGCGGCTTCTCCTTCAACCAGTACCTGATCGTCGACGACGAGCCGCTGTTGTTCCATACGGGGCTGCGCAAGATGTTCCCGCTGGTGCACGAAGCCGTGGCCAGCGTGATCGCGCCGGACCGGCTGCGCCACATCGCGTTTTCGCACGTAGAGGCGGACGAGTGCGGCTCGCTCAACGAATGGCTTGCGGCGGCGCCCCACGCTTCGCCCCTGTGCGGCACCGTCGCCGCCATGGTGTCCATCAACGACCTGGCCGACCGGCCCGCGCAGGGCCTGGCGGACGGGCAAGCCGTGCAGCTTGGCCGCCACACGGTGCGGTGGTTCGATACGCCCCACTTGCCGCATGCCTGGGAGTGCGGGCTCATGATGGAAGAGCGCACCGGCACCTTGCTCTGCGGCGACTTGTTCAGCCAGGGTGGCGCCGACCTCCCTGCCCTCACCGAAGCCGACATCCTTGGGCCGAGCGAAGCGTTCCGGCGCGGCATGGACTACTTCTCCCACACCCCGAGCGCCGGCGCCATGCTGGAGCGCATGGCGCTGCTGGAGCCAACCACGCTGGCCTGCATGCATGGCAGCGCCTGGCGCGGCGACGGCGCCGGCCTGCTGCGCGCGCTTGCGCAGGCCCTGGCGCACCAGGCCTGACGGGCGCGGCGGGCCTGGATCACACCTGTGGTGTGTCCTTGAACGCGGCAAGGCGCTCGGCGGCGGCACTGAACGCCGTCAGCGCCGGATACGCTGATGCATCCACGCATGCCGGCAGCATCATCTGCGTGAAGCTCCACGCCACGGCGGCGCTCACGTCTGCCTGCGTGAGCAAGCGCTCGTCCGCGGGAAGCGCGGCCCCCGCCAGTTCCGTCTCCAGCGCCCCGTAAGCGGCAAGCAACTGCCCCTGCACGCGTTCGATCCACGGGGCGTGCTGTTTTTCCGCCGGGCGCAGGTTGCGCTCGTACACGATCTGCACCGTTTTCTCGCACGCCGCCAGCGCCAGGCCGGTCACGCGCAATGCATGCTGGCGCTGTTCGCGCTGCGCGGGCATCAGGCTGCGCGTGGCCAGCGTTTCGATGTAGTCGAGGATCAGGCCGGACTCCATCAGCACCACGCCGTTGTCGCACACCAGGGTGGGCGCTTTCACCACGGGATTGATCGCGCTGAACTGTTCGAACGTGCTGAACACCGAGACCGCCCGATGCGCGAACGGCAGGTCCAGCAGCCGCAGCGAGATGGCCACGCGGCGCACATAAGGTGAGTCGAGCATGCCGATGAGTTGCATATATTGCCTCCGGAAGGATATCGGGCTCTACATCGAGCCGCGCTGGGTTCCAGCATAATCGCGGCACGCCATTGCCATGAATGGCGAGGCATCGAAAATCGGCACCGCGCACCGATGAATCATCGGCGGCGCGCGACTGTGTCATAGGAGGATGGGATGGAGCTGGACAAGAAAGACCGACTGATCCTGGAGGCACTGCAGGCCGATGCCCGGCAGAGCCTGGCAGCGCTTGGCAAGCGCATTGGCTTGTCGCAGCCAGCCATGAGCGAGCGCGTGCGAAAGCTGGAAGACGCGGGCGTGATCGAGGGCTACGGCGCGCGGGTGAATCTGCGCACGCTGGGCGTCGGCCTGCAGGCGATCATCCATATCGAGACCACGCACGCCTATATCCAGAAGTATGTGAAGCTGTTCGAGAGCATGCCCGAAGTGCTGAGCGCCGATCGCGTGAGCGGGGCGCATTGCTTTATCGTGCGTTGCGCCATTGCCGATCCGGCCGACCTGGAGCACGTGGTCGACACGCTCGCGGCCCACGGCTCGGTGACCACCTCGCTGGTGCTCTCCAGCCCGGTGCGCAAGACGGTGACGGTACCGGCCGCAAGAGTTCGAACGGCTTGATCTGGCGCTGGTTTGCTCCCCTCTCCCACTTGCCCTTGTGGGAGAGGGAGTGACTGCCCTCGTCATCGCAAACGGCCTTGGCCCTTTCAAAACTTATACGTCGCCGCCACGAACATGATCAGAGGGTTCGGGCTGATGGTGGCCTTGGAGGTGGACAACACCGTGCCGTCCGACGCCTTGATGACCATCGACGAGGTCGTCTTGAGCGGAATGTAGGTGACCGATGCGCTCAGGCCCCATTGGTCCGTGATCGCAAAGGAGCCACCGATGTTGAACACCGGCGCGAACGAGTTCGACGCCTTGGCCTGCACGGAAGTCGGCCCCGGCTTGCCGGCGCCGGCGGCCAGCGTGGCGCCCAGGTTGTTGTTGATCGACGCGGCGAAGGCCGGGTTGAGCTCGATGTTGGTGAAGAAGTTGTACGACACACCGATGCCCAGGAAAGGACGCACGCGCGCGGTAGGTTCGAAGAAGTGGTACTGCACCATCGTTGCCGGGCTCCACTGGCGTGCGCTGGTGATGATCGGGTTCAGGCCGGGGTCGCCCAGCGGCTGTTGCCCCAACGCGCCCGCGGGGCCCGGCGGGATCAGGTTGCCGTGGCCGTAGAGCTTGAACTTAGGCGGAATGCCGCCCACCGCCGTCAGCGCGATGTGGTCCGTGAAGAAGTGGCTGAAGGTCAGCCCCAGCGTGTCCGCGTTGGATGTGCTGATGCTGCTGCCCGGCGCCGTGAATGACGACGGCAAGCCCAGCGGGCCATTGATGGGCGCATCGATCACGCTGGTGGTGAATGGGCTGCTGTGGCCGCTGGTGCTGATGTGGAACCAGCCGGCGGCGACGACGTTGTCACCGGCCTTCTGTGCAAGGGCGGCGGGCATGCCGCCCAGCCAGGCGAGCGCGGCGATCAGCAATGGCGCCGCCAAACGAAAGGCATTGATCGTCATCTTGTCTTCCCGGAATAAGTTGGATCGCATGGCCGTCATTGCACGAAGGCGCCGATGGTGAAGTACGGGCTGCCGCTGCGCGACTCAAGGAAGCCGAACACACCGCCGGTGAAGATGAACTTGTCGGTGGGGCTGCCTGCGGCGCCATCCTTGCGCGTGGTGGTGACCACGCCGGCCAGCTGCTGCGAGAAGTCCAGCTTGAGCGCCGTGGCGAGCGAGGCGTCGGATGGGTGGAACGGGTCGAGCATGGCCGCATCCGCTGCCACCAGCGCGGTGGTGCGGTAGTCGAAGTTGCTGTCCACGCCGACGTACTCACCGTTGACCGTGCCCTGCGTGAGCGCGACGGCCGGCGCCATCATGCCGATGCCGATCTCGTCGTCGGCACCCAGCGGCATGCCGTTGGTGACCGAGCAGTTGGCGTAGCCCACGCGGATCATCACCGGGACCAGCTGGCCGCGCAGCTTGCCCACGATCAGGTACGCGCGGCCCAGCGTGGCGCCGAGCGTGGGCGGATCGATCTCACCCTTGTAGTTGGCCGACATCAGGCTGCCGTTGGCTTGCGCAACGAAGTTCTTGCCCTTTTGCGAGCAGGTGCCGCCCGTCTTGTTGTCGCACACCTGGAACGAGCCGTCGGCCGCCAGCGCCATGCGGTAGTCCTGCGCCACCGTCTGGAAATTCTTCGACGGCACCTCGTGGAAGCCATAGCCGTTGTACTGGCCGGCGATCTTGGGCAGGTCGGTTTCGGTCTGCGCAAAGCCGATGAACTGGAAATACGGGAAGGTGGTATCCGGCACCTTGCCCGCGCTCAGCACGCCGTCGAACTGGATGCGCGCACCGGGGATGGTGCCGCCCGCCACGCCCTCGCCCACGAACAGCCGCGCCGGGCGATTCGGGTCCAGGCTCGCGCCGTTGAGCTGGAACGCGCACTGGTTGAGCTTGTCGGTGGGCAGGCCGGTTTCCTGCGACAGCGTGCCCGTCATCACGTTCTGGCCGCCGGTGGTATCGCTGCGGGTCGGCATCACCGTGCCCGTGGTGCGCGGTACCGAGGAGTCGAGGAAGGTTACTTGCCAGGTCTTCTTGGTGGTGTCGATCTGCACCTTGACCAGCTCGCCCGAGCCGGTGCCGCCAGTGAAGGTGGTGGTGTAGTCGAGCGACGCGGGACACAGCCGCACCGGTATGGCCGGGGTGGAGCTGGTGCTCGCGGTGGTGCCGCCACCGCCGCCACCGCCGCCATCGCCGCCGCAGGCGGCCAGCATCGCGGCGCCTAGCAATGCCGCGCCGTAGCGCAGGATCCGCTGTCCATGATGATTCGTCCACGGCGTACGCTGCCGATCCTGTCCGTGCTGCAAAGGATGCTGTTGCATGATGCTGTCTCCTGAAGCGCTGTTTCGCGCGTGGTGCTTCTCTGTTTATTCTTCGTGGTTTGCGGGGCCGACTAAGGGGCCGACTAAAGGGCCGACTAAGGGGCCGCGAATACGCTCACGCGGAACGTCGGGTTGCTGCCGGCGGCGCCGGCAAGGTGGGCGAACACATGGCCGGTCGAGATCAGCGCGCCGGGCGTGCCGCTGTTGTCCACCGTGGTCACCACGCCGGGCTTGGCCTGCGTGAGGTCGAGCTGGTAGCCGCCCTTGGCGTTCATGGTGAGCGGATCGATCAGCCCCACCGCGTTGCCCTGCACGATCGACGAGGTGTAGACCAGGTCGCTGCCCGAGCCCACGTAGCCGCCGTTGAGCTGCGCGTTGGTGAGGTTGGTGGTGGGCGCGAGCATGGCCAAGCCGGACTCGTCGTCGACGTTGACGCTCAGGATGGAGTCCGCCTGCGCAAAGCCGACCCGGATCAGCAGCGGCACCAGCGCGCCGTTGAGCTTGCCGACCACCAGCACGCCCTTGGCGCGGCTGCTGTTGCCCGATGTGATCGCCTTGTTGTAGAAGGCCGGGTAGCGCAGGTTGCCGCTGGCATTGTTGCTCTCGAACGCGCCATCGTTTTGCGCGCGCGCCGCCCAGGGGTTGCCCGTGGTCACGCAGCTGCCCGCGCTGGCGCTGCAGCTGCCGTCCGCCTTCAGCACCTCAGTGGTCTGCGCGGTGGCGGGCGCGAAGTTCAAGCCGCCGCTCAGGGCGCCGCCGGACGGGACCTGGTGGTAGCCCAGCACGTTGTAGGCGCCGGCCACCTTGGCGAAGTCGGTCTCGGTCTGCGCGAAGGCCAGCACCGGATAGATCGGGAACGTCTTTTCCGGAATGACGCCGAAGCCCAGGATGCCGTCGAAGGAAATCGTCGCGCCCGGCACGCCGCCGCCCGCCACCCCGTTGCCGACGAAGATCACCGGCGGACTGTGCGGGTCGATGATGGCCTGCGAGGCATTGTCGGACGGCGTGGCGCTTTGCAGCACCAGCGCGCAGCGGTTCTGCTCCGCGGTGGGCAGCGATGTGAGGTGCGCGATGGTGCCGGTGATGGTCACGCCGGCGCGCGTCGGACTCACGCTCTTGGTCGCCTTGGGCACCGGGGACTCGATCACCTGCAGCCGGTAGGTCATCGCGGTGGTGTCGAACTGCATCTTGACGAACTCGCCCGCGCCGGTGCCGCCGGTGTATACCGTCGAGTAGTCCAGCACGGCCGGGCACAGCGGCGCCGGCGCGGAGCCCGTCGTGGTCGGGCCGGAGGCGGCGCAGCTATTGGTGCTCGCGCAGGACGCGACATCGGCCTTGCCCGGGGTGGGCGTGCCGTCGCCGCCGCAGGCGGCGAGCATCAGTGCGAGGCTCGTGCCAGCCATCGCTGCAAGGCCTTTGGATACATGCAAACGGGCCATGACTTGTCTCCTTCTTGTCGGTTTTGTTTTTGTGTTGCGTGCCGGTGTTGGCGGCTATTCACTGTCCTATCAGTGCAGCGACTCTCGCCTCCGGGCCGAGCGAGCGTCAATAGAGCGCGCGTTCCAAACATGGCGCGCCAAGCCCCTGCCACGGCTGTGCAAGCGCTCGCGCCGTCTGTTCAAACCGCTGCGCGCGTGCCCGCGCAAGCGAATTCAAACGGCGCGCCGCGTGTGAAGCACGCCCGGCGCTGCCCCGTCCGGCGCAGTGATGCAGCATCAGAACTTGTAGTCGCTGTTCTTCACATCGAACGCGCTTGCGTCAAATGTCTTGCGCACCGCCTTCTCGAACACGATCTTCTCGGCCATGTTCCCGTCGGCGTCCCAGGCGGTCTCCACGCGTGGCCAGGGATTCTTCAGGTCCAGCATCAACTGCACCCGCTTGGCGTAATAGCGCGGTGCGCCGGCCGGCAGATCCCAGGTGAGCGCGACCATGCGCATGCCCTGCTCCTGCACGATTTCCGCGCGCGTGAATTTCTCCGTGAGCCCGGCGGCGCGCAGCGATTTGGCATCGCGATCGAGCATCGACACCACATACTGAAAGCGCCAGGTCGCGCACGGTGTGGTTGGATTGCGCGCGCGCGATGGCGCCGTCGAGCGCGATCCACATCGAGGTGAAGCTCAGCATGCCGCCGAGGTGGCCATACATCTCATCCCTGCGCTGCGTCTCGTCGTAGATGATTTCCTGGCCGGCCTGGCTGCCGCCCGGCAGCCACTTCGCATAGAGCTGGCGCGGCGCGTGGCGGTAGCGGATCATCATGCGCGCGGGCTGGTCTTGCCACTGGCCGTTGAGGCGCTCCTGGCGCGTCATCCAGTACTCGTACTCGGGGTAGCGGTTCATCTCGGTCTTGGCCCACAGCAGCGCGGCCTCGGGCTGCAGCGCGTTGATGGACGCAAGCAGTTGCTCGTCGGGCAGCTTCGCCAGTTCGCCGCTGGCTATCTGCTTCGACAGCAGCGCGGCCTGCTGCTGGGCCGTGAGCCCGTCGAAGGCTGTGCCGGCGCTGGCGGAGGCCTGTGGCTGCGTTTGTGCGAGCGCAGGCAAGGCGAGCGCAAAAACGCAGGCGGTTGCGAGATGGCGCAGCAAGGGCAATGGCTTTCTCAGTGCGGATACGGGTGCGCTCAGCGCATGGGAGTACAAGGCGTTCACGATGCGGATCTCCGGTTGTGGCGCCGGCCCGCGCGCAACGCGGGCGACAGCGGTCCACCGCGTGCGCTTCGCGCACGCGTGGTGTCGTTGAGAACGGAATGCCTGAGTGCGGATTGCTGCTGGAAAATACCGGGCAATAGACGATAGACGGCCGGGTGCCTGGCTCAAGCGAGACGGCGCAACTCGGGTTCCTGGAGGCGGCTTGGCATGCACCGGCGGTTGACCGGCGCTGCCGCGCCGCTAGGTTCTGGAGCGGGTACGCATCCAGTCGTCGAGCGGATTGCTCGGGAAGACGATGGGGTGTTCGCGCGCGCCACGCACCGCCATGCTGGTGACGGCGGCGCGCGTCGTGCCCTCGTTGCGTGCCGCGCGGCGTGTCTTGCGCACGGCAACGGAAAGGGTGTCGGCGCGTTGCGCCTGTTCTGCCACCAGCGCATGGAGCGCGCCTTGCTCAGCATGCTCTTTTGCGTGCTGGGCCTCGCCGATCTGGTACACGTCCTGCAGCGCGCACAGTTGCTGGCTGGCGGGCACGGGTGCCTTGAGCGCAGCCACCACCATCGCGCTCAACTGCGCAAGCACGTGCGCGTCGCTCAGGTCCTTGCCTTGCGTGAAGGCCGGCAGCAGATTGCCAAGCTCTTCGCCGGCCAGCACGCCGGCCAGCGCCTTGAGCGCGAAGTTCAGGCGCCAGCCCAGTTCCTGCGGCGGGATCTCGGGCAGTGCGCGGGCGAAGGCGTCGGAGAAGCGGCCGAACACCGGTGCGTAATGCCCTTGCAGGTACGACTGGATAAAGGGAGAGGTATCCGAATACACGCGCCCCAGCAGCCGCAGGAACGACGGGCCACCCGCCTCGGGCTCGCGCGCCATTTGCAGCGCGGGCACGAACAGCGCACCCATCACGTGTTCACAGCGGATCTGCGCGCCCGGCCAGCGTGCCTCGCAGGCATCGAGCAGCGCCAGGCGGCGCATATTGAGCGGATCGAGCCGGCGGCCCAGGACCGCCTGCATCATGATTTCTTTACTGCGAAAGTGGTAATTGACCGCGGCCAGATTGACGATCGCGCGCGATGTCACTTGCCGTAGCGAGGTGCCTTCGTAGCCAACCTCGATGAACAAGCGCTCGGTGGCGTCGAGAATGCGGGCCTTGGTGTCTCCTGCTGTGCCTTTTCCGGTCTTCATAGGGGGCGTCTCTCTTATGGTCATGCCGTACAACCCCAGCAAAACTCTACCCACTGCAGCAGCTCCGTGCTCTGACGGCAAACGGATGCTTGAAACAGTTGTACGGAGCCTAGCGAGCGCTGCGAGCGTTTCACAAGTGCAATTTTGGAGCGTTGCCTCTAATGTGGTTGGATTGTGCCTGCATGCCGCGCGCGCCGTTCCGGCTTTTGCTTCCCTGCTTAAGGGGGGTGCGGCCTTGCGGGCCAAGGCCCGCGGCCGCGCGGATCGGCGCGCGGCGCTCATCGGGCCAGCTGCCCCGCCAGCGCCTGGGCGTTCTGCGCGCTTAGTGCGAAAACAGACAGTTGCGGATTCGCCCCGATGCTCGTCGGAAACACGGAGCCGTCCAGCACCGACAGGTTAGCCAGCTGGTGATGGCGGCCATGGCTGTCGACCACCCCGCCCTGCGGCTGGTCGCTCATGGCGCAGCCACCCATCAGGTGCGCGGTAAACAGCGCCGCGCGGAACTTGGCCAGCGGCAACGTGGCAATGCCCTGCCTGGCTTGCGCCCAGCTGTCGTAGTACGGCGCATCCAGGTGGGCCGGCCGCACCCGCAGCGCGCCCGCCGCGAACTGCGCCTCGGCCATGCTCAGCCAGGCGCGCCGCATGCCATCCCAGACATAGTCGCTCACGTCGTAGTCGAGCACCGGGCTGCCATCGTCGGCAAGGCGCACGCGCCCGCCCTCGCTCTGCGGCACAAAGCCATCGCGCAGCAGCGCCAGCATGGCGTTGGTATGCGGCAGCGCGGCCATGTCGGCGCGCAGCGCGTCGCCCACCTGGTTGAACACGCCCGCGCTGATGCCGGGGAACAAGGGCGGCACTTCCAGCTTGTAGCCCATCGGGCCGGTGGCGCCGTCCCTCCACTGGAAGTGATCGGAGGCGATCGATTGCGGCGCGCCGTAGTACGGATCGACCTGCTCGGGCATCACCGCCACGCTCAGGTTGACCGGATGGATGAAGGTGCGCACGCCAACCCGCTGATACGGGTCCGGCACGCGCGAGCGCAGCAACAGCGCCGGCGTGTTGATGGCGCCGCCGGCCGCCACATAGTGGCGCGCGCGCACGGTCACCGCGACGCCGGTGGGCGTGCGGCCATCGGCTCCCAGCGCAACGCCTGCGAGTGTGGTGACCGTTTTGCCATCGTGCGCCAGCGCACGCACCCGCACGCGGTGGACCAGCGTGGCACCCTTGGCCAGCGCGGCGGGAATGGTCGAGACCAGCATCGATTGCTTGGCGTTGACCGGGCAGCCCAGGCCGCAATAGCCGGAGTTCCAGCAGCCCTTCACATTGCGCGGGATCACGTGCGACTCCCAGCCCAGCTTGTCGCAGCCGCGCTTGAGCACATCGTTGTTGTTGTTCGGCGGCATGCCCCACGGCGCTACCGACAGCCGTGCTTCCATGCGCTCGAACCACGGCGCCATGTCCGCGGCGCCGTGGCCGCTCACGGCGTGGTGCGCGGCCCAGTGCGCCAGCGTTTCCTTGGGCGTGCGAAAGCTCGACGACCAGTTCACCGTCGTGCTGCCGCCCACCGAGCGCCCTTGCAGGATGGCGATGGCGCCATCGGAAGTGGCGCGCGCCGCGCCCTCCTGGTACAGCTCGCGATAAGCGCGGCCCTCGTCCATGTCCTTGAAGCTGGCGGAGGTGCGCAGCGCGCCCTCCTCCACCAGCACCACGCGCAAGCCGGCGTCGCTGAGGATCTCGGCGGCGACGCCGCCACCGGCGCCGCTGCCGACAATGACCACGTCGGCGTCGAGCGAAAGCGGCGCGGTGAGCGCGGCGCCGTCCACCACGTTCCAGCCGGCGGCAATGCCGGCGCTATAGATATCGGGAATGGCCATGAGGGTTTCGCGTATGGGGTAGCGGGTATCGGGAATCGGGTATCGGTTCGCATCAGGCGTGCAGCGCACGAAAGACCGCGGGATTTGGGCCGGGATATCCGCTGCCCGCCCACGCCGCCGGCAGCAGGTAGTAGCCCACGCTGCTGAGCTTGACCAGCACCACGGCGCCGGCATTCAAGGTGGCGAAGCGGCTGGCGCGCCAGCGCGCGAGAAAGCGGCGCGCCTGCTGCGTGTCGGTCTCCCTCCAGTCCTGGCCCACGCCGGCGAGTGCCCAGCGCAAGGGCCCGATGGCGAGCAGGTCGAGCAGCTTGCGCAATTCCGCGCGCGCGTTGGCATCCATCGCGGCGCATGTGGCGTCGACGTTGGCCACGGCATGGCCGAGCAGCAGTTCGCGCTGGCCGCGCTCGCGCTCGGCGAGCTCCGCCACCACGGCGGGCAGCAGCGCGGTGAACAACGCCACATCGCCCTCGCGCAGGAACTGCATGCCGGTGGCGGGCTGCTTCTGCGCGGGCGAGCAGCCGGACAATGCCGGGACCAGGCCGGCGCATGCGAGCGCGGCGGACAAGCCGAAGCCAATCATGAGAAAGCCGCGCCGCGACAGCGCGGACGCGGGCGGCTCGGTCAATGGGACGGGCATGTTGTCTCCTGTTTTGTTTTGCTTCTAGCTCAGCGCTCAGCTGACCTCCGGGCGGGTCTGTTACGGCTGGCTTGCTCCCAGGGAGTAAACACCGTCGTCGTTCCAGAGGGCGTTGGCGCATCTTGTCGGCTTCGGCTCACGTCGTTGTCCGTTGCGGATAGCCCGCATTGACGCTCGCCGCAGTTTGGATAAAGATCGGTCCCCGGTCTTGATCCCGCATGACAGGTGATTTGATGCCACGCGCCAACGCGGCGCTCCCCGCCGCCATCACCGACATTGCCTGCGCATCGCCCGGCACCGTGTCGCTGCCTTACCTGCGCAACGTGCTCGACTATGGCGAGGCCGCCGGCATTGCGCCGGCCGACCAGCTCGCGCTCGCCGGGCTCGATCCCGCCCTGCTCGAATGCGCGGCCGGCCCCGCCACGCGCATCGGCGCCGCGCACTACCTGACGCTGCTCGATGCGCTCGCGCGCGCTGCCGGCGATCCGCTGGCTGGCCTGCACGCGGGCGCGGCGTTCCGGCCGCGCCACTACGCCGAGATGGGCTACGTGGTGCTGACCACGCCCACCGTGCGCGAGGCCATCCTGCAGGGCATCCGCTACGAGGTGCTGGCCAACGATATCGGCCGCACCCGCCTGTATGAAACGGCGCAGGGCGCTTGGATGACGTGGGAAGCCCTGCACGGCCCGCTGTCGCGCCACGCGCACGAACTGCACATGGCCACGTGGATCTGCTTTGCCCGCTGGCTGCTGGGCGACGGCTTCTTTGCCGAGCGCATCGAGTTTCCCCACGCGCCGCCACCCGGTGGCCACGCCGACGATTACGCGCAGGTATTCGGCTGCCCGGTGGCCTTCAACGCCGGCCGCCACGCCATGCACATCGATCCCGCGCTGCTGGCGCGCCCCTCGATGCAGGCCGATGCACAAATGCAGGCGCAGATGACGCGTATCGCCCAGGCCCAGTTGCGCGCGCTGGAGGCGGACGGCGCCGGCGAGATCGCGCAGGCGCGTGCCTTTATCCGCGGCGCGCTGCATCGGGGCGAGGTGCCGATCGCGGCGGTGGCGGCACACCTGCGCTTGCCGGTGCGCACGCTGCAGCGGCGGCTGCAGGCGCAGGGACTGAACTACTCCGCGATGGTCGAGGGCGTGCGCCGCGCGCAGGCCGAGCACTACCTCGCGGACCCCGCCATCAGCCTCGCCCAGCTGGCCATGCTGCTCGGCTTTTCGGAGCAGAGCGCGTTCAGCCATGCGTTCAAACGCTGGACGCAGGAAACCCCGAATGCCTGGCGCAAGCGGTTGCTGGGGCGCGCGCCGGGATAGCAGCCGCCGCCTTTCGGCAATGTTCGGTAGATCGGTGCCGGTTTCAAACGCAGCGGTGGGTACGCCCGCCAGTGCGGAAAAACGCGCTTTCTGCTTGTTTCATGCGCTCAAAGCGCCACTAAAATCCGCTAAAAATTAGAAGAACGATTCAAATCCCCGTGTTGACCCGGGGCGCTGGCGTGCCTACGATGACATCCATCAATGTCACAATCAATGATGTTGCGACGCGGTACGGCATCCCGCCGTGCACGCCAGCGACACGAGAGACAGCCCATGAACGCGCCAGCGGACCTGCCCCCAGAGTTATCCACAGCCGGGCCATCGCCGGAGGGCCACGGCCCCACCGAGTACTGCGATATCGCCATCATCGGCACCGGCTTCGCCGGGCTGGGCATGGCGATCCGCCTCAAGCAGGCAGGCCTGCATAACTTCGCCCTGTTCGAGAAAGCCGGCTCGGTGGGGGCCACCTGGCGCGACAACCACTATCCGGGCTGCGCCTGCGATGTGCAGTCGCACCTGTACTCGTTCTCCTTCGCGCCCAACCCCAACTGGTCGCGCATGTTTTCGCCGCAGCCGGAGATCCGCGCCTACCTGGAGCGCTGCACCGACCAGTTCCGCCTGCGAGCGCACCTGCGCCTGAATCACGAACTGCGCCGCGCCGCGTGGCACGACGCCAGCGGCACCTGGCAGCTCGACATGGCCGATGGCAAGCGCGTGCGGGCTCGCGTGCTGGTGTCGGGCATGGGCGGCTTGAGCCGGCCAGCGTATCCCGATATCCCGGGCCTGGCGCGTTTTCGCGGCGAGGCGTTTCACTCGCAGCACTGGAACCATGACTACGCGCTGGCGGGCAAGCGCGTGGCGGTGATCGGCACTGGCGCCAGCGCCATCCAGTTCGTGCCGCAGATCGCGCCGCAGGTGGCGCACCTGGACCTGTTCCAGCGCACGCCCCCGTGGATCATGCCCAAGCCCGATCGCAAGGTGTCGGCCACCGAGCGCTGGCTGTTCCGCCGCCTGCCTCTCACGCAAAAGCTGATGCGCACCGGCATCTACTGGGCGCTGGAGTCGCGCGTGCTTGGCTTCGTGGTGCATCCGAAGCTGATGACGGTGGTGGCGCGCATTGCACGCCGCCATATCAAGCGGCAGGTCGCCGACCCCGCGCTGCGCGCCACCGTCACGCCGGACTACACCATCGGCTGCAAGCGCGTGCTGATCTCCAACGACTACTACCCGGCGCTGGCGCGCGCCAATGTGGATGTGGTGACCCAGGGCATCGACCATGTAGAGGAAGACGCCATCGTGATGCGCGACGGCTCCCGCCGCCCGGCTGACTGCATCATCTTTGGCACCGGCTTCCACGCCACCGATCCGATTCCGCGCGGCGCCATCCTCGGCCAGCACGGCGCCGACCTGCTCGACGCATGGCGCGATGGCGCCGAGGCGTATCTCGGCACCACCGTGGCCGGCTTCCCCAACCTGTTCCTGGTGGTGGGCCCCAACACCGGCCTCGGGCATAGCTCGATGGTGTTCATGATCGAGTCGCAGGTGAACTACATCCTCGGCGCGCTCAAGGCCATGGGCCGGCACCGCGTGCAGGCCATCGACGTGCGAGCGCCCGCGCAGCGCGACTACAACGCCGGGCTGCAGCGCAAGCTGGCGGGCGCGGTGTGGTCGGAGGGCGGCTGCGTGAGCTGGTACCTCGACCCCAAGACCGGCAAGAACACCACGCTGTGGCCCGGATTCACCTGGCAGTTCCGCCGCGCCACCGCGCGCTTTCGCATGGCCGACTACGAGATCCGTCCGCTGACGCACCACGCGCTCGCAGCCAGACCGGCGACAGCAGGTGCGACGGCCAGCGAAGCCACCCAGGCCACCCAGGCGTGAGCGCGCTGCGTGCCCGGCCGAGAACAAGACCAAAAGAACACCAGAAGAACACCAGAAGAACACCAGAAGAACACCGAGGAGACAGCGCATGAAGGATTGCAAGAACAAGGTGGCCGCCATTACCGGCGCAGGCTCAGGCATGGGCCGCTCGCTGGCGCTCGCGCTGGCACGCGAAGGCTGCCAGCTGGCGCTGTCGGACCGCAATGAAAAGGGCCTGGCGCAGACGGTGGCCGAGGTCATGCGCACGGCGCCAGGCCTGGTCTTCACGCAGCACTGCGTGGATGTATCGAACCGCGCCGCGATGTACGCCTGGGCCGAGCAGGCCGCGCGCACGCACGGGCGCATCAACCTGATCTTCAACAACGCCGGCGTGGCGCTGTCGAGCACCATCGAGGGCATGAGCTACGAAGATCTCGAATGGATCATGGGCATCAATTTCTGGGGCGTGGTGCATGGCACCAAGGCATTCCTGCCCTACCTGAAGGCCAGCGGCGAAGGCCACGTGATCAATACGTCGAGCATCTTCGGCATCTTCGCGCAGCCCGGCATGAGCGGCTACAACGCGAGCAAGTACGCGGTGCGCGGCTTCACCGAATCGCTGCGGCAGGAACTCGACATGTTCGACTGCGGCGTGTCCGCGACCTGCGTGCACCCGGGCGGCATCAAGACCAATATTGCGCAGGCCAGCCGCATTTCGGCGAACGTCACCGGCTTCCTGGTGCACGACGAGCAGCAGGGCCGCGACGAGTTCGAGAAGTACTTCATCACCACGGCGGACAAGGCCGCGCGCGTGATCCTCAACGGCGTGCGCCACAACCGCCGCCGCGTGCTGATCGGGCCGGATGCGGTTGCCGCCGACATGATGGCGCGGCTGCTGCCCGCCGCCTACCAGAAGCTGGTGGTGTTCGACGCGCGCCGCAAAGGGCCGCTCGGCAAGCCTGCCGCGGACGTGCCCAACACGGTGCCGGCCAAGGCCAGCGGCAACGGCGGAGACGCGCAATGAACCGCGTCGCCATGCCGGCGGACAGCCGCCTCTCGCAGCCACCCGGCGCGCTCACGCGCTGGTTCGGCCAGGGCCGCGTAGGGCTGTTCAGCTTGTCACGTGAAACGCTCGCCAGACGCTACGCGCTGCCCGCTTCGCGCTGGGTGCAGGTGATGGGCACGCTGGTGCATTACACCGATGAAGGCGTGCCCGACGGCGAGCCGCTGCTGCTGATCCACGGCTTCGGCGCCTCGCTGCACACCTGGCAAGGCGTGACGCCGGCGCTCGCGCAACGCTATCGCGTGCTGCGCGTGGACCTGCCGCCGTTTGGCCTGACCGGGCCGTTGCGCGATGCGCGCGGGCGCATTCTTACCATGGACGTCGACACGTACCGCCGCTTCATCGACGCCTTCTGCGATGCCATCCACCTGCAGCGCGCCAGCGTCATCGGCAACTCGCTGGGCGGCCTGATCGCATGGGACATGGCCGCGCGCCATCCCGGCCGCGTCGACAAGATGGTGCTGATCGACGCCGCGGGTTTCCCGATGAAGCTGCCGCTCTATATCGCCTTGTTCAACCACGCGGCGGTGCGCTGGTCGGCACCGTGGCTGTTGCCGGAGTTCGTGATCCGCGCCGCCACGCGCGACGTCTACGGCGATGCCTCGCGCGTGGACGAAGGCACCTTCCGCCGCTATGTCGATTTCTTCTACGCCGAGGGCAGCCGCGAAGCCGTCGGCCGCATGGTGCCCAAGCTGGATTTCGATGCGCTCGACACACTGGCGCTCAACGGCATCCGCTCGCCCACGCTGGTGCTGTGGGGCGAGCGCGACCGCTGGATCCCGCCGGCGCATGCGCAAGCCTTTGCCGGGCGCATTCCCGGCGCGCGGCTGCAGCGCTACGCGGGCCTTGGCCATATCCCGATGGAAGAGGATCCGCAACGCGTGGCTGCGGACCTGCTGCCTTTTCTCGACGGGTGCTGAAGCCACCGCCGAAACCCCCGACGCACCCGACGCACCCGACGCATTCCACGAATCGACAGGAGTACCCATCATGATGCCAGTCCGACGCGATGTGCATCCCCACTTGCCCGCCAGCCGCATCAGCGACTGGCACGTACGGGGCCGCCATGTCACCCACTTCGTCAACGCGCTTTCGATCTTCTTCCCGGCGGGCGAGCGCTTCTTCATGGACAGCGTGCGCGCCTATCGCGACGACGTGACCGACCCCGAGCTCAAGCGCGCCATCGTGGGCTTTATCGGCCAGGAGGCCATGCACACGCGCGAGCATATTCTCTACAACCGGCTGATGACGGATGCGGGCCTGCCCGCCGAGCCGCTCGACCAGTTCGTGGCCAAGCTGCTTAAACTGCTGCGCAAGATACTGCCCAGGTCATGGCAGCTCGCGCACACCATTGCGCTCGAGCATTACACCGCGATGCTTGCCGGCGGGCTGCTGGCGGACCCGGACCAGATGGGCGGCTCCGAGCCCGGCTATCACCAGGTGTGGATCTGGCACGCGCTGGAAGAGACCGAGCATAAGGCTGTGGCCTACGACGTCTGGAATGCCGTGATGAAGCCTGGGCTCTATCGGTATCTGCTGCGCACCTTCACCATGCTCACCACCACCGTGACGTTCTGGGCGATGGTGTTCGTGTTCCACATCCGGCTGGTGATGGCGGATCGCGAGTGCCGCAACAAGCTCGGTGGCTTTGGCGGCGTGGTGCGGTTCCTGTGGGGCAAGCCTGGTGTGTTGCGCAAGATGATGCCGGAGTGGTTTGATTATTTCCGGCCGGGGTTTCATCCGTGGGATCACGATAATCGTGCGCAGCTGGCGCGTATCGAGCCGTTGATTGCGGAGATCGAGGCGACTTCGGTGCGGGCTGGGGTATCTGGTCGGGCGCCTTCGGTGAGGGGGGCGGTGTAGGTTGTTGGTGGTTTGGGGGCTGTTGACTTCAAAGTCAAAGTCAAAGGCTTAAAGTCAAAGGCTTAAAGTCAAAAGCCGTTTCACCTCCCCTGCGGGGAGGCGACCTACTTTCTTGTCTCGCCAAGAAAGTAGGCAAAGAAGGCGACCCGGATGGGGCGAAAGACTCCTCGTCGGCA
>FTGR01000437.1_pt1 | contig 18512 bp, 19 predicted proteins | sample 1640751 | NCBI WGS metagenome assembly FTGR01 (sample SAMEA3914789, study PRJEB12502) | metagenome | biome: forest; material: soil | place: Canada | collected 2011-07-03 | depth 0.3 m
CCTCTTTTCCGCTCTTTTGGCTTGCCGACGAGGCGCCGCATAACGGGAGATTCAAACCTTGACGGCTCGCTTCGCATCGCGCGTGGGTGATTTCCGCCTGGGGGCGGAAATCACGGCTACCACAATTGGTTGATCTTGCCGCCGGTTGGCTCCCCTCTCCCACTTGTGGGAGAGGGGCCGGGGGAGAGGGCGGGCGCTCGCACAGAGTGAGCGCATGCACTTCATATTGCCTCCCGCCCTCTCCCGCGCGCGGGAGAGGCGAGCGCGACAACGTAAATCGACCTTTGTCGGCAAGCTGAAACCCGCCAAAGCGCGGGTTTTCTTGCCTGCGCTCAGATGCGCGGCGCCTCGGTTTTCTCGCGGTATTCGCACAGCGGCTCGATCGCGCAGTGCCAGCACTCGGGCTTGCGCGCCTTGCAGACATAGCGCCCATGCAGGATCAGCCAGTGGTGCGCATCATGCATGAACTCCTGCGGCACCGTCTTGAGCAGTTTCTGCTCGACCACTTGTACGTTCTTGCCGGGCGCCAGGCCGGTGCGGTTGGCCACCCGGAAGATATGCGTGTCGACGGCGATGGTGGCCTCGCCGAACGCGGTATTGAGCACCACGTTGGCGGTCTTGCGGCCCACGCCCGGCAGGGCCTCCAGCGCGGCCCGGTCGCGCGGCACCTGGCCGCCGTGCTGCTCGACCAGGATGCGGCAGGTCGCGATGACATGCTTGGCCTTGGTCTTGTACAAGCCGATGGTCTTGATGTATTCGATCAGCCCGTCCTCGCCCAGCGCCAGCATCTGCTCCGGGCTGTGCGCCACGGGGTAGAGCTTGCGCGTGGCCTTGTTCACGCCCACGTCGGTGGCCTGCGCGGACAGCAGCACGGCAATCAGCAGCTCGAACGGCGAGCTGTATTCCAGCTCGGTGACAGGGGTCGGGTTGACTTCGCGCAGTGTCTCGAACAGGGCGCGGCACTTGGCTGCGTTCATTCGTCCTTGGGGGCTGGGTTGGGGCCGGGCGCGGCATCCGGATCGGGCTGGCCCGGCGGGGCTGTCAGGCCGGCCCTGGCGCGGCGGGCCTCGGCGGCGTCGATCTGTGCCTGCACGGCAGGCAAGACGTTCTCGGTATTGCGCGGCAGCACCGCTTGTTGCTTCAGGCGCGCCCGCTCGATGGCGGCCTGGATGATGGCCTGCTTGCGTGCCTGCGCCGCCCGTTCCTCTTCGCTTTGCGTGGTTTCGGCTTGTAGCGCCTGCAGTTTGGCGGCCGCCTTGGCCGCCAGGCGCGCATCGTTTTCCACGCGCTCGCACACGAGCCGCGAGCGGCGGGCGAGGTAGCGCGCGTGGGCTTCGTCCGCTTGCGCCTGCGACCAGGCGGCCCAGCCGGTACGCTGCGCGGTGACGGGAATCATGGCGATGCAGTCGACGGGGCAGGGCGCCACGCAGAGGTCGCAGCCGGTGCACCAGTCCGCCAGCACGGTATGCATCTGCTTGGGCGCGCCAACGATGGCGTCGACCGGGCAAGCCTGGATGCATAGCGTGCAGCCGATGCACAGCGCTTCATCGATCACCGCCACCGCGCGCGCCTGTTCCACGCCCCGCTCCGGGTCCAGCGGCTGCGGCGGCGTGCCAAGCAGCGCCGACAGGCGGCGGATGCCCTCCTCCCCGCCCGGCGGGCAGCGATTGCAGGCTGCTTCGCCCGCTGCCATGGCTTCGGCATAGGGACGGCAGCCGTCGAAGCCGCACTTGGTGCATTGGGTCTGCGGCAGCAGGGCTTCGAGGCGATCGGCGAGGGTCTGGGAAATAGCGGTCACGACAGCTTTTGGGGTTTGCGGGTACGGCGCGGATGCCGTTCTCTTTTTTCCTGGCCGGAACGGGCACGCGGCAGGGATTATCCCCGATTTCGCCGCAGTGCAGAAACGCGCGATGATGCGCCCTTTGCCGGGGCCGCTGCGCGCTAGTTGCCCTGTGCCATAATCCGCGCAACGATTCACCAGCCGTCGCATGCGAAACGAAACCAGAACCAAGCGGGACCCCGAGGGAACACGCCGCCGCATCCTTGATGCGGCCACCGAGGAATTTGCCAAGGGTGGCCTGGCCGGCGCGCGCGTCGACCAGATCGCGCGCCGCGCCGAGACCAACGAGCGCATGCTGTACTACTACTATGGCAGCAAGGAAGGCTTGTTCCTGGCCGTCCTTGAAAAACAATATGCGGAGTTTCGCGCTGCTGAGGAGCAGTTGCACATCGTCGACGAGGATCCCGTGGAGGCGGTACGCACGCTGGCTCGCTTCGTCTGGGACTGGTACTACCGCAATCCCGAGTTCATCCGCCTGGTCAACAGCGAGAACCTGCACGAGGCGCGCCACCTGAAGAAGTCCACCCAGCTGCACCAGCTGATCAACCCGGTGGTCAACGTGCTTGCGGATATCGTCAAGCGGGGCCAGCGGCAGGGCGTGTTCCGCGACAACGTCGACGTCTCGCAGTTATACCTGACGATCTCCGCGCTCGGCTACTACGTGCTGTCCAACCGTTACACCATCAGCGCGGTGATCGGGCGCGACGTGGCGGCGCAGGACGAGCATGAGCGCTTTGCCGAACTGCACACCGATATGCTGCTGGCTTACCTGGAGCGCCGCTGAGGCATGTAGCGGTGACAGCCCAATGAAAAACGCCCGCGGCAGGCCAGCGGGCGTTTTTCATGGCTGGCAATGCGGCTCAACGATACTTGAGCACGAAATCGCGCAGCTCCGGGTAAATCTCCTGGCGCCAGCGGCGACCGGAGAAGATCCCGTAGTGGCCGCACTTGGCCGCGGTGATGTGCTGCTTGCGCGCCTTGGGAATGCCCGCGCAGAGCTCATGCGCGGCGGCGGTCTGGCCGGCGCCCGAGATATCGTCCAGTTCGCCCTCGATCGTCAGCAGCGCGGTGCCCTTGATGTCCTGCGGGCGCACCGACTGGCCATCGATCTCCCAAGTGCCGTTGGCAAGCCGGAATTCCTGGAACACTTCACGGATGGTGTCGAGGTAGTACTCGGCGTCCATGTCGAGCACGGCGTTGTACTCGTCGTAGAAGCGCACATGGGCTTCGGCGTCGTCGGCATCGCCCTCGACCAGGTTCAGGTAATAGTCGTAGTGCGAGGACAGGTGGCGGTCAGGGTTCATCGCCACGAAACCGGCGTGCTGGAGGAAGCCCGGATACACCTTGCGGCCATGGCCCGGGTAATTCGCCGGCACCGTATAGATCACATTGTTCTCGAACCACTCGAACGACTTGTTGGTCGCCAGCGAATTCACCGCCGTGGGGCTGCGCCGCGCGTCGATGGGGCCGCCCATCATGGTCATGGTCTTGGGCGTCTTCTCGCCGGCGGATGCCAGCAGGGAGATGGCCGCGAGCACCGGGACCGTAGGCTGGCACACGGAGATCACATGCAGGTTTTCCGCGCCGATATGGCGGATGAAATCCTGGATGTAATGAATGTAGTCCGCCAGGCGGAAGCGGCCGTTCTCGACCGGCACCATGCGGGCATCGATCCAGTCGGTCACATAGACCTTGTGATCCTGCAGCAGGGTCTTCACGGTGTCGCGCAGCAGCGTCGAGTGGTGGCCGGACAATGGGGCGCACACCAGCACCACCGGCTCATCCTTGAGCAGCTTGATGGTTTCCGGGTCGTCCGCGTAGCGCTTGAAACGCGCCAGTTTGCAGAAGGGCTTTTCGACGATGGTCTGTTCCACGATCGGGATGTCCCGGCCGTTGGAGCGTACCGATTTGATATCGAATTCGGGCTTTTCGTATTCCTTGCCGAGCCGGTACAGCAACTCGTAGCCGGCAGCCAGTCGCGTGGCGCCGGGAACCAGGGACATCGGGCTCAGGGGATTGGTAAAGGTCTTGGCCGTGGCCTGCGCCCATGCGGTAAGCGGGTGCAGCATCGAGCGCTGGAATTCATGCAGCTGGTAAAGCATGACGTGGTCCCTATCAGGCTGGGGCGAAGCTGGAATTCAACGCCTGGACAATACAAATGCAACAAACACAGTTGCTAATGTGTTACCGATTATGCTCGTAATCGAACGATCGTGCGATGCAGCATATACCCTAAGGTACGCCCGCATCGGAAAAAGACAATAGGACAAACACTGTACTTCCCGATGACAAATGCAAAAGATCGTTAAAAATTGTCACGAGATACGAAAAAGGCGACCGAAGTCGCCTTCTTATGCACTTTACGCGTTCAGCGTTACAGCACGGCGGCGATGGCGTTGACCACCGCGTCGATGTTGCGGCTGTTCAGCGCGGCCACGCAGATGCGGCCGGTGCCCACGGCGTAGATGCCGTGCTCGTTGCGCAGCACGTCGACCTGGGCCGCGTTCAGGCCCGAGTACGAGAACATGCCGCGCTGGGCCTTGACGAAGGAGAAGTCGCCCGGCACGCCCTTGGCGGCCAGCTTGTCCACCAGCGCATGGCGCATCAGCTTGATGCGGTCGCGCATCTCGCCCAGTTCCTGCTCCCACATGGCGCGCAGTTCCGGGCTGTTCAGCACGGTGGCGACCACGGTGCCGCCGTGGGTCGGCGGGTTGGAGTAGTTGGTGCGGATGACGCGCTTGACCTGCGACATCACGCGCTGGGCTTCTTCCTTGCCCGTGGTGACGATCGACAGCGCGCCCACGCGCTCGCCGTACAGCGAGAAGCTCTTCGAGAACGAGCTCGAGACGAAGAACGGCAGGCCGGATTCGGCGAACAGGCGCACTGCCGCGCCGTCCGGCTCGATGCCTTGCGCGAAGCCCTGGTAGGCCATGTCGAGGAACGGGATCAGGTTGCGTTCCTTGATCAGGCCAACCACTTGCTGCCATTGCTCGGCCGAGAGGTCGACACCGGTCGGGTTGTGGCAGCAGGCATGCAGCACCACGATGGTGTTGGCGTCGTACGACTTGAGCGACTCCACCATGCCGGCGAAATTCAGGCCGTGGCTGGCAGCATCGTAGTAGGCATAGTTGATCACGGGGAAACCGGCTGCCTCGAACAGGGCGCGGTGGTTTTCCCAGCTCGGGTCGCTGATGGCGACCTTGGCATCCGGGTACAGGCGCTTGAGGAAGTCGGCGCCGATCTTCAGCGCGCCGGTGCCGCCAAGTGCCTGGGCGGTCACAACCCGGCCTTCGGTGATCAGCGGCGATTCCTTGCCGAACAGCAGGGTCTGCACGGCCTGGTCGTAGGCGGCGATGCCTTCGATCGGCAGGTAGCCACGCGGGGGGGCGGTGGTCAGGCGAGCCTTTTCGGCTTCCTGCACGGCGCGCAGCAGAGGGATTTTCCCTTCGTCGGTGAAGTACACGCCAACACCCAGATTGACCTTGGTGGCACGGGTATCGGCATTGAAGGCTTCATTCAGGCCCAGGATCGGGTCGCGTGGGGCCATCTCGACGGCAGAAAACAAACTCATTTGGGATCTCGTGGTCAGCTATGTAACAAAACGGGAAGGCGTAGAATGCTCCGGACTGCGCTCGGGAGTGCCGGCGGCCCCCATCTTGATACTTGGCCGCCAACCCCAAGATTCTAGCGTATCCGCCCGTTTTCCTGAGGTTTTCCCTTGCCTGCCTATGTCGAATCTCGTTGAAGTCGCGCCCGCGCTGGATGAAGAGAAGTTCGCGACCTTTCCCGGTTCGCCGTTCCAGCTTTACCAGCCCTATCTGCCGGCGGGCGACCAGCCCGAGGCGATCCGCCAGCTGGTCGAAGGGGTCGAGGACGGCCTTTCGTACCAGACCTTGCTGGGGGTGACCGGTTCGGGCAAGACCTTCACCATGGCCAACGTGATTGCCCGCATGGGCCGTCCGGCCATCGTGTTCGCGCCCAACAAGACGCTGGCCGCGCAGTTGTATTCGGAGTTTCGCGAGTTCTTCCCGCGCAATGCCGTGGAGTATTTCGTCAGCTACTACGATTACTACCAGCCCGAAGCCTACGTGCCGCAGCGCGACCTGTTCATCGAGAAGGATTCCTCGATCAACGAGCATATTGAGCAGATGCGGCTGTCGGCCACCAAGAGCCTGCTGGAGCGCCGCGACACCATCATCGTGGCCAGCGTCTCCGCCATCTACGGTATCGGCAACCCGTCCGAGTACCACAAGATGATCCTGACGCTGCGCACGGGCGACAAGATCAGCCAGCGCGACGTGATCGCGCGCCTGATCGCCATGCAGTACACCCGCAACGAGACCGATTTCCAGCGCGGCACGTTCCGCGTGCGCGGCGATACGCTGGATATCTTCCCGGCCGAGCATGCCGAGCTGGCCGTGCGCGTCGACATGTTCGACGACGAGATCGATTCGCTGCAGTTCTTCGACCCGCTGACCGGGCGCGTGCGGCAGAAGATCCCGCGCTTCACGGTCTATCCGTCGAGCCACTACGTGACCCCGCGCGAGACCGTGCTGCGCGCGATCGAGGACATCAAGGTAGAGCTGCGCGAGCGCCTGGACTTCTTCTATAAGGAGAACAAGCTGGTGGAAGCGCAGCGGCTGGAGCAGCGCTCCCGCTTCGACCTGGAAATGCTCTCCGAGCTCGGCTTCTGCAAGGGCATCGAGAATTACTCGCGCCACCTGTCGGGCGCCAAGCCCGGCGATCCGCCGCCCACGCTGGTCGACTACCTGCCGCAGGACGCGTTGATGTTCCTGGACGAGTCGCACGTGCTGATGGGCCAGTTCAACGGCATGTACAACGGCGACAAGGCGCGCAAGACGACCTTGGTCGACTACGGCTTCCGGCTGCCGTCCGCGCTGGACAACCGCCCCCTCAAGTTCTCGGAGTTCGAAGGCAAGATGCGGCAGGTGATGTTTGTCTCCGCCACGCCGTCCAATTACGAGAACGAGCATGCGGGCCAAGTGGTGGAGCAGGTGGTGCGGCCCACGGGCCTGGTCGATCCGATCATCCACGTGCGTCCCGCGACCACGCAGGTCGACGACCTGCTGTCCGAGATCCACCAGAAGGTGTCCGTCGGCGAGCGCGTGCTGGTGACCACGCTGACCAAGCGCATGTCCGAGCAACTGACGGAGTTCCTGACTGAGAACGGCGTCAAGGTGCGCTACCTGCACTCGGATATCGATACGGTGGAGCGCGTGGAGATCATCCGCGACCTCCGCCTGGGCACCTTCGATGTGCTGGTCGGCATCAACTTGCTGCGCGAGGGCCTGGATATTCCGGAAGTCTCGCTGGTGGCGATTCTCGATGCGGACAAGGAAGGCTTCCTGCGCGCCGAGCGTTCGCTGATCCAGACCATCGGCCGCGCGGCCCGAAACGTCAACGGCACCGCCATCCTGTACGCCGACCGGATGACCGATTCGATGAAGCGGGCGATCGGCGAGACGGAGCGCCGCCGCGCCAAGCAGATCGCGTTCAACGAAGCCAATGGCATCGTGCCGCGCGGCGTGGTCAAGCGCATCAAGGACATCATCGACGGGGTCTACGACCCGGGCGAGGTCAAGGCGGAACTGCTGGCCGCGGAAGAGCGCGCCAAGTACGAGGACATGAGCGAGAAGCAGGTCGCCAAGGAGATCAAGCGGCTTGAAAAGCAGATGTTCGAGCACGCCAAGAATCTCGAGTTCGAAAAGGCGGGGCAGGTGCGCGACCAGCTGGCCAAGCTCAAGCGCCAGATCTTTGGCGCCAGCGGCGATGGGGAGCACCTGCCGCCGCCGGCCGCGGCTGCGTCCTGAGGACGATGGGCCCGGCTACCGTCTATAGTTGGAATCCCGGACGGTGGTGAGGAGATGGTCCATGGTCAAGTTCGCTCTATGGGTTCCGCTGCATGCGAAGCCCGGCAAGGAAAAGGAAGTCGAGGCGTTCCTGCTCGGCGGCTTGCCGCTGGTTCAGGCCGAGGCTGGCACCACAGCATGGTTTGCGCTGCGGCTCGGGCCATCCATGTTCGGCATCTTCGATGCGTTTGCCGATGAGGCCGGGCGCGACGCGCATCTCTCGGGCAAGGTGGCCGAGGCCCTGATGGCCAAGGCGCCCGACCTGTTCGCCAAGCCGCCCTCGATCGAGAAGCTGGACGTGCTGGCGGCCAAGCTGCCCTGAGCCAGTGTGCCTGCTAGCCCTTCGGGGGCAGCGAGCGCAGGCGCAGGAGGGGTGGTAGGAGGCGTTGGCTGAGGCGAAGGTTCACCGCGCGATTATGCGGTGGGCGGCACCTTTGGGTCATCTTTTTTGCCAAGCGCCTTCAAACGGCGTGCTGGCGCTCCCGTGAGCGCGGCCCGGCGGGCAGGGCGGTAGAATCCGCCTTCGTTGCTGCAGCCGCACCCGGTGCGCTGGCTGCAAGCCCGTCGCGCGTGCCGCGGTTTGTCGATCTGCTTTCGGCGCTGGATAGCGCCCCACCCCTATGAAGAAATTCGCCATTTTTATGTGCTGCATGGGAAACATTTGTCGTTCGCCGACGGCGGAGGGCGTGTTGCGTGCCAAGCTGGAGGCGGCGGGCCTGGCCGACCTGGTCGAGCTGGATTCCGCCGGCACGCATGGCTATCACATCGGGCGTGCGCCGGATGCGCGCTCCCAGCGCCATGCGCTGGCCCGTGGCTACGACCTCTCCGCGCAACGCGCGCGCCAGGCCGTGGTGCAGGACTTCGCGCGTTTCGACCTGCTGCTGGCCATGGACCAGGACAACCTGGCGGCGCTGCGCGGCATCTGCCCGGCTGGCAGCCAGGACAAGCTGCGCCTGCTGATGAGTTTCGCGAGCCGGCACGACGCGGACGAAGTGCCGGACCCCTACTACGGAGAGGGCGATGGCTTCGAGCGCGTGCTCGACTATGTCGAGGACGCCTGCGACGGCGTGATCGCCATGCTGCGTGCAAAGGGGCTTGGCGGCGCCACCTGATCGCGCTCGCCCGCCCTTGCAGCCTTTCCATTACTTTCACGAGGATTCATGTTTCGTTCCCTGTTCCGCAAATGGCGCGAGTCGCGCAATGCCAGCCTGCAACTCGACGCAATCCTGGCGGCAGCGGACCCGGAGGCGCCACTGGCGGACCGTAACGGCTGGCTGATCGAGCTAGGCTACTGGATCCGGCGCGACGGGCTGCCGGGCGCCGAAGGCGTGGCGGCCGACAAGAGCCGCCGGGAGCATGTGCGGCTGCGCTACCTGTTGCAGGTGCTTGGCCGCAATCCGGAAGTGGCGGGACGCTTTGCCTGCATGGTGCGCTCCATCGTGCGCGACAACGATCCGGTTACCTTGCTGTGCGACACCGGCGTGGCCTCCCACCCGGGCTTCTGGAGCGAGGTGCTGAACCGCCTGCAGGCGCGGTTCCTGCCGCCGCCGCCCAACCGCGGCGATCTGGCGGGCCTGTTTGCGCTGCTGTTTATCGATGGCAACGATGCCGATTGGGTCGAGGACCTCGATGGCGACCTGCTGGAACGGCTGGCTGCCGTGCTGCGCACCGATGACCCGGAAGCGCCAGGTGAAGGTGCGGCGCCGCCTGAATGGGATCGCTTTGACCGCACGCTGGCCACCAGCATCCAGGTGCTGGTCAGCCAGGTGCGTGCCACCGGGCTGAGCCAGGCGATTCGCTCGCGCCTGAAGGGGAAGGTGCAGGACACGCCATTCTTCCGCCTGGACAGCGCCGTGCAAGCCTTGTGCGAAGAGGACGAAGCGACGCGCGATGGCGAGGCCTTTGCGCACCGGCTCAACTATTTCCGCGCGCTGCTCGATGGCTGCCACCAGGCGGCCCAGCGCGTGTATGACGACCTGGAGGAGAATGGCGTCTCGGTGGAGGTGGTGTTCCAGATCGAGCGCATGAAGGTGCGGCTCGCCCGCATCGAGCTGTTGCTGGCGACCTGGGTCGAGCCTCAGCGGCGCGGCCGGCATGCCCACCTGATCGCGGCGCTGATCCGCTCCACCCAGGCGCGCCGCAGCATCGCGCACCTGGCGGGCACTTCGTTCTCGCAACTGGCGCGCAAGGTGGTGGAGCGCTCGGCCGAGACCGGCGAGCACTACATCACGCGTGATCGCCGCGAGTATCGCGAGCTGATGCGGGCTGCCGCCGGTGGCGGCTTGATCACAGTCGGCACGGTCTATCTCAAGTTCCTGATCTACGGGCTGCACCTGGACAAGTTCATCGAGGGCCTGCTGGCCTCGCTCAACTATGCGGGCAGCTTCCTGGTGATCCATTTCGCGCATTTCACGCTGGCCACCAAGCAGCCGGCGATGACCGGCCCGGCGCTGGCGCACCGGCTCGATGCGGTCGGCAGGCCGGAAGGCCGGGAAATCTTCGTCGACGACACCATTGCGATGATCCGCTCGAATGCCGCGGCGATTTTCGGCAACCTGGTGGTGGTGTTCCCGGTGGCGATGGGCATCCAGTGGCTCGCCAACCGCATCCTGGGCGCCAACCTGATCACGCCCGCCAAGGCGATCGCCACCATCGAGTCGTTTTCCATTCTTGGCCCCACGCCGGTCTACGCCATCTTTACCGGGGTGCTCTTGTGGCTGTCGAGCCTGGTGGCGGGCTGGGCCGACAACTGGTTCGCGCTGCACAAGGTGCATGACGTGATGGCGTACAACCGCCGCCTGCGCTATGTGCTGGGAGCGCAGGGAGCCACACGGATGGCGGACTTCTGGAAGCGCAATATGTCGGGGATCGCAGCCAATGTGTCGCTAGGGCTGCTGCTCGGGCTGGGCCCGGAAATCCTCAGCTTCTTCGGCCCCCATATGGAGGTGCGGCACGTCACGTTGTCGACCGGCTCGGTGGGCACCGCGATTGGCGTGCTCGGCCTGGCCGTGCTGAAGATGCCGTCGTTCTGGCTGGCGGTGGCGGGCATTGCGCTGATGGGGTTGCTGAACGTCGCGGTGAGCTTTGCGCTGGCCTTCAACATGGCGTTGCGCTCACGCAGCCTGCGCCGGGTGGATCGCCGCGCGCTGAGCTCGGCCGTGCGGCAGCGCATCCTGAAACATCCCTGGTCGCTGATCGTGCCGCCGCGCGGGCCCGTTGGCGCGGCCTCGGCGGAGCAGGGGCGGGTTTGATGCAATGCGGCAGGGGTACTTGACCGAATTAGTCAACTTCTTTTATACTTGACCGAAATGATCAAGTACTCCCCAGCATCATGAGACTGACGACCAAAGGCCGCTTCGCGGTAACCGCCATGATTGACCTGGCCATGCGCCAGGATCAGGGTCCCGTTACGCTAGCGGGCATCAGCCAGCGCCAGAAAATATCCCTTTCTTACCTCGAGCAGCTGTTCGGTAAGCTGCGCCGCCACGAGATCGTGGAGAGCGTGCGCGGCCCGGGTGGCGGCTACAGCCTTGCCCGCAAGGCGGAAGACGTGACGGTGGCCGACATCATCATCGCAGTCGATGAGCCGCTCGACGCTACGCAATGCGGCGGAAAGGGTAATTGTAACGGAGATGAGGGAACCGGTCGCTGCATGACCCACGAGCTGTGGGCCACGCTGAACCAGAAAATGGTCGAGGATCTCGATTCCGTCTCCCTGAAGAACCTGGTCGACCAGCAGCGTGCCAAGAGTCCCGCTGTGTTGCACGACATGCGCGATGAGTCGGTGGCGCAAACCGTGGCCGCACCACGCGGCAAGGCGGACAAACAGGAAAAACCCGCGCGTCCGCGGGTGGTGAATTCGGTTTTCAGCCTGGCTCAGTCGTAAGGCGGGCAGCCGGCAAGAGAACAGAGAGCAACGTCAAGCATAGCGGTCCCTAAAAGGCAGTCATAACGATGAGCACCCCACATTTCCCCATTTACATGGATTACTCAGCCACCACGCCGGTAGACCCGCGCGTGGCGGACAAGATGATTCCGTACTTGCGTGAACAGTTCGGCAATCCGGCTTCGCGCAGCCACGCCTACGGCTGGGATGCCGAGCGCGCGGTGGAAGAAGCGCGTGAGCAGGTGGCGGCACTGGTGGGCGCCGATCCGCGCGAGATCGTGTGGACGTCGGGCGCAACCGAGTCCAACAACCTCGCCATCAAGGGCGCGGCTAACTTCTATTCGGGCAAGGGCAAGCACCTGATCACGGTGAAGACCGAGCACAAGGCTGTGCTCGACACCACCCGTGAACTGGAGCGCCAGGGTTTCGAGGTCACGTACCTCGACGTGCAGGACAACGGCCTGGTCGACATCGAAGTGCTCAAGGCGGCGATCCGCCCGGACACGATCCTGGTGTCGGTGATGCTGGTCAACAACGAGATCGGCGTGATCCAGGACGTGGCGCAGATCGGCGAGATCTGCCGCGCCAAGGGCATCATCTTCCATTGCGACGCTGCCCAGGCCACCGGCAAGGTAGCGATCGACCTGAATACGCTGAAGTGCGACCTGATGTCGTTCTCGGCACACAAGACCTACGGCCCCAAGGGCGTGGGCGCGCTGTACGTACGCCGCAAGCCGCGCGTGCGCCTGGAAGCGCAGATGCACGGCGGTGGCCACGAACGCGGCATGCGTTCGGGCACGCTGGCGACGCACCAGATCGTGGGCATGGGCGAAGCCTTCCGCATCGCCCGTGAGGAAATGGCAACGGAGAACGAGCGCATCCGCATGCTGCGCGACCGCCTGTGGCGCGGCCTGTCGGGCATGGAAGAGGTCTACCTGAACGGTGACCTGGAGCAGCGTGTGCCGCATAACCTCAATGTCAGCTTCAACTTTGTCGAAGGCGAATCGCTGATCATGGCAATCAAGGACGTGGCGGTGTCGTCGGGCTCGGCCTGCACCTCGGCGTCGCTGGAGCCTTCGTACGTGCTGCGCGCCCTGGGCCGCAACGACGAACTGGCGCACAGCTCGATCCGCTTTACGGTGGGTCGCTTCACCACCGAAGAAGAAGTCGATTACACCGTCGAACTGCTCAAGAGCAAGATCGCCAAGCTGCGCGACCTGTCGCCGCTGTGGGAAATGTTCAAGGACGGTGTGGACCTGAATTCCATCCAGTGGGCCGCGCACTAAGCGCCAGGATCCACGCAAGACCCCATAAATACCGATACGCCAAGAGGTAGCCATAATGTCATACAGCACGAAGGTTCTCGACCACTATGAAAACCCCCGCAACGTTGGCTCGTTCGACAAGAACGACGACGCCGTGGGCACCGGCATGGTTGGCGCGCCCGCTTGCGGCGACGTCATGAAGCTGCAGATCAAGGTCAACGAAGCCGGCGTGATCGAAGACGCCAAGTTCAAGACCTATGGCTGCGGCTCGGCCATCGCGTCCTCCTCGCTGGTGACCGAATGGGTCAAGGGCAAGACCGTGGATCAGGCACTGGAAATCAAGAACACGCACATCGCCGAAGAACTGGCGCTGCCGCCGGTGAAGATCCACTGCTCCATCCTGGCCGAGGATGCCATCAAGGCAGCGGTCGAGGATTACAAGAAGAAGCACGAAGGCGCCGAGCAGAAGGCCGCCTGAGTTCCGTGTTCAATCAAGGGATGAAGCAGCGATGATCACGCTTACCGAGAAGGCCGCCAAGCACGTGGCGCGCTACCTGGACCGCCGTGGCAAGGGCGTTGGCCTGCGCCTTGGCGTCAAGACCACCGGCTGCTCGGGCCTGGCCTACAAGCTGGAATACGTCGACGACCTGTTGCCGGAAGACAGCGTGTTCGAGTCGCACGGCATCAAGGTGATCGTCGATCCCAAGAGCTTGCCGTATATCGATGGCACCGAGCTCGATTTCGCGCGCGAAGGCCTGAACGAGGGGTTCCGCTTCAACAACCCCAACGTCAAGGATGAGTGCGGTTGCGGAGAGTCGTTCCGGGTTTGAGCGTGCTGGCATCAGCGCGCCGGATACGATGAAACGCAGCATTGTCGGCTTTCACCAGGACGAGGAAAGCCACTGGGTGGCAGAACTCGATTGCGGGCATGGCCAGCATATGCGCCACGACCCGCCCTGGCAGATGCGTCCGTGGACGCTGACGCCGCAGGGGCGGGAGGCCCGCATCGGCGAACTGGTGAACTGCCTGAAATGCGATCGGGCGGAGCCGCCGGCGGATAGGGCGGGCAGCAGCGCACAGCGCGCTGCCTGACCGGAACAGTCCGCCACATGGCTGCGGCCTGTGCCGCGCGGTCAGCGTGCCGCTTTCACGCTGAAGGAAGTTCAAGGGGGCGGCGCAGCCGCTCCTTTTTGTTGGGGAAGGTGTTGAAAGACGATTATTTCGCGCTGTTCGGCCTGCCGGTCGGATATGCAGTCGATGAGACGGCGCTGGACGCCGCCTACCTGACCGTGCAATCGCAGGCGCATCCGGACCGCTTTGCCAATGCCGGCGACGCCGAGCGGCGCGTGGCCATGCAATGGGCCGCGCACGCCAACGAGGCGTATCGTACGCTGCGCCAGCCGCTCAAGCGCGCGATCTACCTGCTGACGTTGCGCGGCGTGGACATCCAGGCCGAGAGCAATACCGCCATGGCGCCCGCCTTCCTGATGCAGCAGATGGAATGGCGCGAGGCCCTGCAGGAAGCGGTCGAAGACAAGGACATTGCGCGCCTCGACGCGCTGTTGCGTGAGCTGCGCGGCGAGAAACGCCAGCGCCACGCGGCGCTCGGTGCGCTGCTCGATGCCGGCGATAACGCGGGCGCCGGCAGCGCGGCCAGGCAATTGATGTTCATCGAGAAAATCGAACACGATACCAGCGAGGCGATCGACCGCCTGGAAGGCTAGGGCTCCAAGGGAGCCCAGCGCCTTCCAGGCACGTTCGCCCCAGCCATGCCACAATGGCGCCCCGGCGCGAGACCGGCCTGTCTGACAGGCCGCCTTGGCACCGCACGAATAAAGAAGATTCATCATGGCACTGCTCCAGATCTCCGAACCCGGCATGTCGCCGGCACCCCACCAGAAGCGGCTCGCGGTCGGCATCGACCTCGGCACCACCAATTCGCTGGTGGCGGCGGTTCGCAACAGCATTCCCGAAGTCCTGACCGACGAAAGCGGTCGCGCGCTGCTGCCTTCGGTCGTGCGTTACCTGTCCAAGGGTACGCAGATCGGCTACCGTGCACAGGAAGAAGCGGTGTTCGACCCCAAGAACACCATCGTCTCAGTCAAGCGCTTCATGGGGCGCGGCCTGCGCGACGTCACGCATATCGAGCATAGCCCCTACGATTTTGTCGATGCGCCCGGCATGGTGCAGATCAAGACCGTGGCCGGCGTGAAGAGCCCGGTGGAAGTCTCGGCGGAAATCCTGGCCACGCTGCGCCAGCGCGCCGAGGATTCGCTCGGCGATGAACTCGTCGGCGCGGTGATTACCGTGCCCGCCTATTTCGACGATGCCCAGCGCCAGGCCACCAAGGATGCCGCGCAGCTCGCGGGCCTGGAGGTGCTGCGCCTGCTCAACGAGCCGACCGCGGCAGCCATCGCCTACGGCCTGGACAATGCCTCGGAAGGCATCTATGCGGTGTACGACCTTGGCGGCGGCACCTTCGACATCTCCATCCTCAAGCTCACCAAGGGCGTGTTCGAGGTGATGGCAACCGGCGGTGACTCCGCCCTCGGCGGCGACGATTTCGACCAGCGCCTAATGTGCTGGATCGTCGAGCAGGCCAGCCTGCAACCGCTGTCGGCCGAGGATATGCGCCTGCTGATGGTACGCTCCCGTGCGGCCAAGGAAGCGTTGTCGGCGGCCGATTCGACCGTGATCGACGCCGTGCTGAACAGCGGCGAGATCGTCCACCTGACGCTGTCGGCCTCGACGTTTGTCGAGCTGACCGCGCCGCTGGTGCAAAAGACCCTGTCGCCGGTGCGCAAGGCGCTGCGCGATGCTGGCGTGGCGGCCGACGAGGTCAAGGGCGTGGTGCTGGTTGGCGGCGCGACCCGCATGCCTTCGATCCGCAAGGCGGTGGGAGACTTCTTCGGCCAGCCGCCGCTGACCAACCTCGATCCGGACAAGGTCGTGGCGCTGGGCGCTGCCATGCAGGCCAACCTGCTGGCCGGCAACGGCGCCCCGGGCGAGGACTGGCTCCTGCTCGACGTGATCCCGCTGTCGCTTGGCGTGGAAACCATGGGCGGCCTGGTTGAGAAGATCATTCCCCGCAACAGCACCATCCCGGTGGCGCGCGCGCAGGAATTCACCACCTTCAAGGACGGCCAGACGGCCATCGCCATCCACGTGCTGCAAGGCGAGCGCGAACTGGCGAGCGATTGCCGCTCGCTGGCGCGCTTCGAGCTGCGCGGCATCCCGCCGATGGTGGCTGGCGCGGCACGCATCCGCGTGACCTACCAGGTCGACGCCGACGGGCTGCTGTCGGTCTTCGCGCGCGAAACGCAATCCGGCGTGGAAGCAACCATCGCCGTCAAGCCGTCCTACGGCCTGGCCGACGATGAGATCGCCCGGATGCTGCAGGACAGCTTCCGCGAAGCCGAGCATGACATGAAGAGCCGTGCGCTGGCGGAGGAACGGGTGGACGCCGCGCGCCTAATCGAAGCCACGCGCCGCGCGCTGGAGCTCGATGGCGACCTGCTCTCGGCCGAAGAGCGCGCCGACGTGGAACGCCTGATCACGGCTACGAGCGACATCGCCGCCGGCGAAGATCACCACGCCATCAAGACGGCGGTGGAAGCGCTGTCCCACGGCACCGACGAATTCGCCGCCCGCCGGATGGACCGCTCGATCAAGAGCGCGCTGGCCGGCCGCAAGGTGCAGGACCTGGGCTGATCCCCGAGGCCAATCGCACCGTATCTCTATCCAGGACATTCCATGCCACAGATCATCGTATTGCCCCACGTCGAACTCTGCCCCGAAGGGGCTGTGTTCGAAGCCAAGCCCGGTATCAGCATTTGCGATGCGTTGCTCAGCAACGGCATCGAGATCGAGCACGCCTGCGAGAAGTCCTGCGCCTGCACCACCTGCCACGTAGTGGTGCGCGAGGGCTTCAACTCGCTGGACGAGGCGGAAGAAAAAGAGGAAGACCTGCTCGACAAGGCCTGGGGCCTGGAGCCCAACTCGCGGCTCTCCTGCCAGGCCGTGGTTGCCGACAGCGACCTCACCGTGCAGATTCCCAAGTACACGATCAACCATGCCAAGGAAGAGCATTGAGCGCGGCGCGCTCGCTGACTTGCTGGCCTGACCCGAGCTGACCGGAGAGAATTCCCATGAAGTGGACCGACACCTACGACATCGCCGCCGCCCTGTACGACAAGTACCCGGACGTGGATCCCACCACCATCCGCTTCACCGACCTGCATCGCTGGGTCATGGAGCTGGACGGTTTTGCCGACGCGGCCGATCGCTCGGGCGAGAAGATCCTGGAAGCGATTCAATCCGCCTGGATTGAAGAAGCGGAGTAAGCGCAAGTACGAGCGCAAGAACGAAAAAAAGCCGCGTTTTCCGCGGCTTTTTTTATGCTTTGACCGATGCCGGCTCAGCCAGCGACCAGTTGGCCATCCTGCATGTGCACACGCTCGCCGACCTGCACGCCCGGATCGGCCTGATACGTGAAGGTGCGGTGGCTGCCGTTGTCCATCTGCACGCGGACCTGGTAGCTGGTGTCCTTGCGCACGGTCTTCTCGATCTGGTTGCCGGCAAAGCCGCCGCCCACGGCACCGGCCACGGTGCCCAGGATGCGGCCATTGCCCTTGCCGATCTGGTTGCCGAGCAGGCCGCCTACCACCGCGCCGCCGACGGCGCCCAGGCCGCTGGCCGGCTTGGCGGTTTCGATCGGGGTGATGGCGACTACGCGGCCGGCATACGCGCTTCCTGGCGCCGGCTGGCGTTCGGCGTAGGCGCCGTTGTCATTGCGGCTGGCCGCGGGGCCGTAGCCTGCGTCGCGGCTGGCGGTGCTGCGCTCCTGGGCGCGGCGTGCGGCGGGTGCCGGTGCCGGTGCTGGGGCGACCGGCGCTTGCGCCAGGTTCGCGGCTTCGGGCGGTCGAGTGGTGCTGCCCGGCGCCACCGGCTGTGGTGCGGTGTCGGCGCCATTGACGGTGCCATTGGCGGTGCCATTGACGGCGACAGGCGCGGTCAGGGACTGCGGCGCCCCCTGCGTGGCCTTGCTGGTGGGCAGCACGCCGGTCATGGCGGCGACCGCGGTCAGGCTGGCGATCACGATGGCCACTGCGGCGGCGCCTACCAGCGGGTGCAGGCGGCGTTGGGCGGGCAGGGAAGCGGGCAAGGCAGGCTCGTTGGATTGGTGCAAGGTCGGATTCGACATATTGTTTTCCTCGCAAAACGCTGCCGGTCAGCGGTACTGAAGGCTAGCGATTCGATGGACTTAGTTTGGCCCAATCCACCGCCATTTTCCGTTTGATTTTGTAAGTTTGTGTAGGCTGGAATTCTCTTTTAAATCATGGATTTAGCGGCGAAAGTGCATGGCTTTCGCGGACTATCTTTGTAACAATCGCGCAGCCGCAAGCAAAAAGCCCCACCAAAGTCGGTGGGGCTCAGCTTGCTGACAAAGCCGGCTCTGCGTTGTCGTGCTCCCCTCTCCCGCGTGCGGGAGAGGGGCTGGGGGAGAGGGCGGGCGCTCGTTACGCCCGTGTGCGGGACAAAACCGAAGGCTTCGCTTCAAGTGGCTCCTAGCTAAGCCACCCCTCTCCCCGGCCCTCTCCCCCTGAGGGGAGAGGGAGAGACAGCCGTCGTCATGGCGCGCGGCTTTGGCC
>FTGR01000426.1_pt1 | contig 17894 bp, 15 predicted proteins | sample 1640751 | NCBI WGS metagenome assembly FTGR01 (sample SAMEA3914789, study PRJEB12502) | metagenome | biome: forest; material: soil | place: Canada | collected 2011-07-03 | depth 0.3 m
ATGGGTGCTGGAAGCGGATATCAAAGGCTGTTTCGACCATATCAGTCATGACTGGCTGGAGAGCAATGTCCGAATGGACAAAGCGATCCTGAGGAAGTGGCTGAAGGCTGGCGTGGTATTTCAGGGCCAGTTTCAGGCAACCGAGGCTGGAACGCCGCAGGGGGGCATTATTTCCCCAACATTGGCAAATGTGGTGCTGAACGGACTGGAGGGGCAACTGCTTGCGCAACTGAAGGCGAAGCTGGGGGTCGCAAGGTCTAAACGGCTGAAGGTTAACGTTGTGCGATATGCGGATGACTTCGTCATCACTGGAATCTCGCAAGAGGTGCTGGAAGGTGAGGTGAAGCCGTGGGTAGAGCAGTTCCTGGCAGAACGGGGGCTGACACTATCGATGGAGAAAACGCGGATCGTCAATATTGCTAAAGGCTTTGACTTTCTGGGGTGGAATTTCCGGAAGTACCTGGGAAAGCTACTCATCAAGCCAAGCAAGAAAAACGTGCAAACGTTCTATCGCAAGGTGAGAGAGGTCATCAGCAACAACAAGACGGTTAAGCAGGAGGAGCTAGTCCGCCTGTTGAATCCGATGCTACGAGGCTGGGCGCAGTATCACAGTCCCGTAGTTGCCAAAGCGACGTTCACTCGCCTAGAGCACAGCATCTTTGTGGCTCTACGGCGATGGGCTAAACGGAGACATCCAACGAAGAATGCCGAATGGATACGCAAGAAGTACTTCGCGTCCATCGGTGGTCAGAACTGGGTGTTTGGAACCACAGTAGTGAAAGATGACGGTAGTAAGGATTGGACGGAGTTGTACTCGCTTGCGGGAACACCCATCCGGCGCCACCAGAAAGTCCGAGGGGAGTTCAATCCCTTCGATCCAGCGCAAGAAGTGTATGGCGAAACCTTGCGGCAGGAGCGCATGCTGAATAACATGTCGCACCGTAAGCAGTGGATCAAGTTGTACATGTCCCAGCGAGGCTTGTGTGCGTTGTGCCAGTGCAGGATGACCAAAGAGACGGGGTGGCATGACCATCATATCGAGTATCGTGTACACGGTGGCTCGGACGCTCTAGGAAATCGCGTGCTGCTGCATCCAGACTGCCACGTCCAAGTGCATAACCACGGTCTAACCGTAATGAAACCGGTCCCATTAATTTGAAGGGATTTTGTAAGGGCTTGAGCCGTATGCGGTGAAAGTCGCAAGTACGGTTCTTAGGGGGGATGGGTCAGCAATGACCTGTTCCTACCCTACCACCGAGGGGGCGCCGCCCGCCGGCGTCCGCATCACCGGAGTCCGATCCATCCCATCTGCCGCATGAAGCCCGCATGAAACTTGTCGCCTGGATCATCCGCATCGTCCTGTTCGCGCTGCTGTTCGTGCTGGCGCTGCGCAACACCGCCGACGTCTCGTTGCAGCTCTTTTTCGACGCAGTCTGGCGCGCGCCGCTGATCCTGATCTTGCTGGCCGCTTTCGGGCTGGGCATCCTCGCTGCACTCGCTGCTCTCGCGCCTGTGCTGATGCGCCAGCGCATGGAGGCGGGCCGGCTGCGGCGTGCGCTGGGCGAGGCGCGCAGCCAGTCGGCGGAAAGTGCGCGCGACCCACAGGCCGCGGCAGGTTCCGGCATTCCTTACAACGTAGTTGGCCCGAAAGTCTGACCCATGATTTTTGAAACCTGGTGGCTGCTGGCGCTGCCGCTCATTTTCGGCCTCGGCTGGATGGCTGCCCGCTTCGATGCGCGCCAGCTGATGAGCGAGCAGGGCGCGCTGCCGCGCTCCTATTTCAAGGGGCTGAATTTCCTGCTCAACGAGCAGCCCGACCAAGCCATCGATGCGTTCATCGAGGTGGTGCGCCTGGACCCCGAGACCACCGAGCTGCACTTTGCGCTCGGCGCCTTGTTCCGCCGGCGCGGTGAACCCGAGCGCGCCATCCGCGTGCACCAGAACCTGGCCAGCCGCCAGGATCTTCCTGATGCCGAGCGCGAGCACGCGCTCTATGAGCTGGGCCAGGACTTCCTGCGTGCCGGCCTGCTTGACCGCGCCGAGGAATCGCTGCGCCGCCTGATGTCCGGGCCGTATGCGGCCCCGGCAAAGCATGTGCTTCTGGAGCTCTACGAAGTCGAGAAAGAGTGGAAGAAGGCCATCGACGCGGCGCGCGAGCTGCAGCCGCTGGAGCACAAGGACTACAGTGTGCAGATCGCGCAGTTCTGCTGCGAGCTGGCGCAGGACGCGCTGCAGCGCAAGCAGCCCGACGATGCCATCGGCTGGCTGCAGCAGGCAGTCAAGGAAAACCCCGCCAATGTGCGCGCGCCGATGCTGCTGGGCGACGTGGCGATGGCGGCGGGCGACGCGCAAGGCGCGCTCGGCCACTGGCTTGGCATCGAGAAGCAGGATGCCTCCTACCTGCCGCTGGTGGCGGATCGCGTGGTCAAGGCGTACCGCCAGCTGGGCGACGATGGCCGGGCGCTGGAGTGGTTGCGTGGCCTGCTCAAGACCAACCTGGCTGCCGAGCTGCTCGATAGTGCCTATCGCGCCGAGCAGGAACTGCACGGCGCGCATGCCGCGGCCGTGCTGATGCGCGAGCAATTGCGCCGCCAGCCGTCGTTGCAGGCCCTGACCAAGTATTTCGAGGCGCAGGCTGCGGAGGTAGCGCAAGCCAGCGTGGCTGTCACTGCCGATGGGGCCGATGCCGAGCCGGCGGGCTCCGCCCACGATATCGAGCATGAGCAGGAGGTGTCGGCGATTCGCGACCTGCTGCAGCATCGCACGCGTAACCTGGCGCGCTATACCTGCCGCGAATGCGGCTTCCGCGCCCGATTGTTCTATTGGCAGTGCCCCGGCTGCAACCGCTGGGAAACCTATGCACCGCGGCGTTCCGAGGCGCTCGGCTGACGCTGGCGCCGATGCTGATCTCGATGTTGATGCTTTAGCGTCGCACGCCAATCCCTATCTGGAGTACAAGTTATGAAAGTCACCATTATCGGCAGCGGCTACGTCGGTCTAGTGACCGGGGCCTGCCTGGCTGAGCTGGGCAACGATGTGTTCTGCCTGGACGTCGACGAACGCAAGATCGCGATGCTCAATGCCGGCGGCGTGCCGATCTACGAACCGGGCTTGAAAGAGCTGATCCAGCGCAACCGCGAGGCTGGCCGGCTGACGTTTTCCACCGATGTGGCGGCCAGCGTGGAGCATGCCGACGTGCAGTTCATCGCCGTTGGCACCCCGCCCGACGAGGACGGCTCGGCCGACCTGCAATATGTGCTGGCGGCTGCCCGCAATATCGGCAAGTACATGACCGGCTTCAAGGTGGTGGTGGACAAGTCCACCGTGCCGGTTGGCACCGGCGACCGTGTCGCCGAAGCCATTCGTGAAGAGTTGGCCGCGCGCGGCCTCGAAGACCTGCAGTTCTCGGTGGTCTCGAATCCGGAGTTCCTGAAGGAAGGCGCCGCGGTGGAGGACTTCATGCGTCCCGACCGTATCGTGCTGGGCTGCAATGCCGACGTGGCAGGCCGCCACGCCAAGGCGATCATGCGCCAGCTCTACGCGCCCTTCAACCGCAATCATGAGCGTACTTTCTATATGGACGTGCGCTCGGCCGAGTTCACCAAGTACGCCGCCAACTCGATGCTGGCCACGCGCATCTCGTTCATGAACGAGCTGGCGAACCTGGCCGATGAGGTCGGCGCCGATATCGAATTGGTCCGCATGGGCATCGGTTCCGATCCGCGCATCGGCTATAGTTTCCTGTACGCCGGTGCCGGCTACGGCGGCTCGTGCTTCCCCAAGGATGTGCAGGCGCTGATGCGCACGGCCAGCGCGCATGGCAAGCCCATGCGCGTGCTGGAAGCGGTGGAAGCGGTCAACGATGCGCAAAAGCAGGTCCTCGCCGACAAGGTCGTGCGCCGCTTCGGCGAGGATCTCACCGGCCGCACCTTTGCGATCTGGGGCCTGGCATTCAAGCCCAATACCGACGACATGCGCGAAGCGCCGTCGCGGGTGCTGGCGCAAGCGCTGGTGTCCCGGGGCGCCTGCCTGCGCGTGCATGATCCGATCTCGATGGCCGAGGCCAAGCATGCGCTGGCCCTCGATCTCGCGGACATCGAAGGCGGCTTCGCGCGCGTGCATTTCAGCGACGCGCAGATGGATACGCTCGACGGCGCCGATGCCCTGGTCATCGTCACCGAGTGGAAGGTGTTTCGCAGCCCGGATTTCAACCAGATCAAGCGCCGCCTGAAGGCACCCGTCATCTTCGACGGACGCAATCTGTACGAGCCCGAAGCCATGCAGGAAGCGGGCATCGAATATCATGCGATCGGGCGGCCGACCACGACGCGCTGAAACGCAACCCAACGGGAACGACAAGCCAACGCCCCGGCTGACGGACCGGGCCGTGTTGCCAAGGATGTCCATGAGCAAGAACCATATTCCGCAGCAACAGATCAATCAATCGCGCATCCTGGTGGCGGGCGACATGATGCTCGACCGCTATTGGTTTGGCGATGTCGAGCGCATCTCGCCGGAAGCGCCGGTGCCGGTGGTGCAGATCAAGCGCAGCGACGAACGCCTCGGCGGCGCCGCCAACGTGGCGCGCAACGCCGCCGCGCTGGGCGCCCAGGTAGGCATGCTGGGCGTGGTCGGCGACGACGAGCCCGGCCGTACGCTGGAGGCGCTGCTCAGCGCCAGCCACGTGCAGCCCTACCTGCATCGCGACCCCACGGTCAACACCACCATCAAGCTGCGCGTGGTGGCGCACCAGCAGCAGTTGCTGCGGGTGGACTTCGAGAATGTTCCGGGACATGAAGTGCTGGCTGCGGTGCAGGATCGTTTCCTGGCCCTGGTCAAGGAGTACAAGGTCCTGGTGCTCTCCGACTACGGCAAGGGTGGCCTGGCCCACGTCGGCCGCATGGTCGAGGCGGGCCGCGCCGCGGGCTGCCTGGTGCTGGTCGACCCCAAGGGCGACGATTACTCACGCTATCGCGGCGCCACGCTGATCACCCCCAACCGCGCTGAAATGCGGCACGTGGTGGGCGCCTGGAAGACCGAGTCCGATCTCACCATCCGGGCCCAGAACCTGCGGCGCGAGCTGCATCTCGAAGCGCTGCTTCTGACGCGCTCGGAAGAGGGCATGACGCTCTACACCGAAGCCGAGGTGCTGCACGTGTCGGCGCAGGCGCGCGAAGTCTACGACGTGTCCGGCGCCGGCGACACCGTGATCGCCACGCTGGCGACCATGCTGGGCGCGGGCGTGCCGCTCAAGGAAGCCGTGCAGCACGCCAATCGCGCTGGCAGCATCGTGGTGGGCAAGCTGGGCACCGCGGTCGTCACCTATCCTGAATTGTTCGGCACGCCGGCGTAATGGCCGCGCTGCCTCCTGGCTCGGCTGAGCCCACACGACCATGACCATCATCGTTACCGGCGCTGCCGGCTTCATCGGCAGCAACCTCGTCAAGGGCCTGAACGAGCGCGGCGAAGACAATGTCGTCGCCGTCGACAACCTGACGCGCGCCGACAAATTCCACAACCTCGTCGACTGCGAGATCCGCGATTACCTCGACAAGGGCGAGTTTATCGAGCGCTTCAAGCGCGGCGAGTTCGGCAAGGTGCGCGCGGTGTTTCATGAGGGTGCCTGTTCGGACACCATGGAGACCGACGGCCGCTACATGATGGAGAACAATTTCCGCTACACCAAGGCGCTGATGGATGCCTGCCTGGAGCAGGGCACGCAATTCCTCTACGCCTCGTCGGCGGCCACCTATGGCGCCTCGCAGGTGTTCAAGGAAGAGCGCGAATTTGAGAAGCCGCTGAACGTCTACGGCTACTCCAAGTTCCTGTTCGACCAGGTGGTGCGGCGCACGCTGCCGTCCGCGCTGTCGCAGATCGTGGGCTTTCGCTATTTCAACGTGTATGGCCCGCGTGAGGCGCACAAGGGCCGCATGGCCTCGGTGGCGTTCCACAATTTCAACCAGTTCCGCGCCGACGGCACGGTGAAGCTGTTTGGCGAGTATGGCGGCTATGTGCCGGGTGGCCACACCCGTGACTTCATCTCGGTGGAAGACGTGGTGAAGGTCAACCTGTTCTTCCTGGAGCATCCGGACAAGTCGGGCATCTTCAACCTCGGCACCGGCCGCGCGCAACCGTTCAACGACATCGCCGCGACCGTGGTCAACACGCTGCGCGAGGCCGATGGCCGGCCCCATCTGACGCTCGACGAGATGGTGCAGGAGGGCCTGGTGGAGTACATCAAGTTCCCCGACGCGCTGCGCGGCAAGTACCAGTGCTACACCCAATCCGATGTCTCGCGCCTGCGTGGCGCCGGGTACAAGGAAGCGTTCTACACCGTGGAAGAAGGCGTGTCGCGCTACTGCCGCTGGTTGTTGCAGAACAAGGGCTGAAGTCGCAAAGACGCGCGCATAGAACCACTTGCCGCCCGCTTTCCGCGTACTGTGGAAACACCTCGGTAGCGTTGAGGTGAACTTTTGTTGCGGGGTGCGCCAAGCCGCTTGCCCGCTCCTATCCTGCGTGTTGCTTCGTCCAGCCAGGGCGAAGCCACCTTCATCAACGGATAGGAGAAATTCCCATGTTCAAGCCAACTTTGACGCGTGCGTCCAGGCAGGTCCTGCTGGCCGCCGCCGTCTGGTTCTCGCTCTCGGGCGCCGCGCTCGCGGCGATCGATGTAAATACCGCCGATGAGGCCGCGCTGGTTTCGCTCAAGGGCATCGGGCCTGCCACGGCCAGCACCATTGTCAGCGAACGCAGCCGGGGCGGTCCTTTCAAGGATGCCGCGGATCTCGCCGATCGGGTCAAGGGCCTGGGGCAGAAATCGGTCGTGCGCTTGCAGGAGGCCGGCATGACCATCGGCGCCGGCGGCGCAGCCGCGCCGAAGGCCACGGTGGCCGCGGCGGCTCCGGCCAAGAAGGACGCCAAGGCGGAGAAGCCGCCGGCCAAGGCCGTTCGCTAAGGCTGCCGCGGGCGTGCTGCGCGGCGCCCGCCCCGGAAGCTATCCGATCGTCGAAGCCCCGGCCGAGCCCGGGGCTTTTTGCTACCCATGCACCAGCACGAGGATCCGGCGCTGGTATGGCTCGTGCTAGTGCCGTGTGGCTTATCACGAATGCGGCCGCGCGGTATCATGCGGACGCTGTTGCGGCCCGAGCTGGCTGCGTGGCCAACAAGATCCAAAATCGAGCCGGACCTGCCCGCATACGGGGGGCGGCCAGGCCAATAAAAAGGGAGCTGGACAATGGGAAATAACGAGGACGCGGGATTCCTGCCCAAGTGGCGGCTAAAGACGCACGGCGTGATTGCGCCGGATGAGCGCCTGCCCGCCGGCCAGACCCTCCTGGCAGGGATCCAGCATGTGGTGGCGATGTTCGGCTCGACCGCGATCGCGCCGATCCTGATGGGCTTCAATCCCAATATCGCCATCCTGTTTTCCGGCATCGGCACGCTGATCTTCTTCCTGTGCGTGCGCGGCAGGGTGCCGAGCTACCTGGGCTCCAGCTTTGCCTTCATCGCGGTGGTGATCGCGGCGACCGGCTACGCCGGCAGCGGCCCCAACCCGAATATCCCGGTGGCGCTCGGCGGCATCATCGCAGCGGGCGTGCTGTACCTGCTCATTGGCCTGGTGGTGCAGTCGGTCGGCTATCGCTGGGTGGAGCGGCTGATGCCGCCCGTGGTGACGGGCGCCATCGTGGCGGCCATCGGCCTGAACCTGGCGCCGGTGGCGGTCAAGGCCGTGAGCGGCGCCGCGCTGGACACCTGGGTGGGCCTGGCCACGGTGCTGGCCGTGGGCATGGTCGCAGTCCATGCGCCGGGCATGCTGCGCCGGCTCCCGGTGCTGGTGGGCGGGCTGTTCGGCTACGTGCTGTACTTCGTCTGCGCCAACGGGCTGGGCATGGGCAAAGGCATCGATTTCTCCGGCGTGGCCGCCGCCGCGTGGTTCGGCCTGCCGGTCTTCTCCACGCCGGTGTTCCAGGCCAGCGCCATGCTGCTGATCGCCCCGGTAGCCATCGTGCTGGTGGCGGAAAACCTCGGGCATATCAAGGCCATCAGTGTGATGACCGGCCGCAATCTCGACCCGTATATCGGCCGCGCCTTCATCGGCGACGGCATTGCCACCATCATCTCCGCCGGCGGCGGCGGCACGGGCGTGACCACTTACGCCGAGAACATGGGCGTGATGGCGGTGACCAAGATCTACTCCACGCTGATCTTCGTGGTGGCGGCGGCGGTGGCGCTGGTGCTGGGCTTCTCGCCCAAGTTTGGTGCGCTGATCCTGACCATCCCGGGTCCGGTGATCGGTGGCCTGACCATTGTCGTGTTCGGCCTGATCGCTGCCACCGCCGGGCGTATCTGGGTGCAGAACAAGGTCGATTTCTCCAGTTCGCGCAACCTGATCACGGTCGGCGCCACGCTGACCGTGGCGGCCGGCGACCTGACCCTGAAGCTGGGCGGCATGACGCTTGGCGGCATCGGTACCGCCACTTTTGGCGCGATCCTGCTGTATCACCTGCTGGGCAGCCGCAAGGCGGAGGCCGAAGCCGAGGCGGAAGCCGAAGCCGAAGCCTGACACACCGCGAAGCTAGCGGGCGCTCCCGCGGGGGAGCACCCGCCACGTCGGCAACGCGGGCTTTGCGACTGCATTACAATGAGCGCCGACATTGGAATCCCGCTCACCATGGCCTACAAGACGATTGAAGACACCATCGGCAATACGCCGCTGGTGCAACTGCAGCGCATCCCCGGCGCCGCCGGCACGCCGCGCGGCAACGTAATCCTCGGCAAGCTCGAGGGCAACAACCCGGCGGGCTCGGTCAAGGACCGGCCGGCAGTCTCGATGATTGCCCGCGCCGAGTCGCGCGGGCGCATCAAGCCGGGCGACACGCTGATCGAAGCCACATCGGGCAATACCGGCATCGCGCTGGCCATGGCAGCTGCCATCCGTGGCTACAAGATGGTGCTGATCATGCCGGAAGACCTGAGCATGGAGCGCCGCCAGAGCATGGCCGCCTACGGCGCGGAAATCATCCTGACGCCGGTCAAGGGCGGCATGGAATACGCGCGCGACCTCGCGGACTCCATGGAGCGCGATGGCCGCGGCGTGATCCTGGACCAGTTCGCCAACCCGGACAATCCGCTGGCGCACTACGAGACCACTGGCCCGGAGATCTGGCGCGATACCGAAGGGCGCATTACTCACTTCGTCTCTGCCATGGGCACCACGGGCACCATTACCGGTGTTTCGCGCTACCTCAAGGAACAGAACGCAGAGATCCAGATCGTGGGGGCGCAACCCGCCGAAGGCTCGCGCATTCCCGGCATCCGCAAGTGGCCCGAGGCGTACATGCCGAAGATCTACGACCCGAAGTTCATCGACCGTACCGAGCCTGTCGGCCAGGGCGATGCCGAGCACATGGCACGCCGCATGGCGCGCGAGGAAGGGATCTTCTGCGGCATCTCGGCTGCCGGCGCGCTGTGCGTGGCGCTGCGTATCGCCGAGGAAGTGGAGAACGCCACCATCGTGTTCGTGGTGTGCGATCGCGGCGATCGCTACCTGTCGACCGGGGTGTTCCCGGCCTGACGCCGCGTTGCTCGCGCATTAAAAAAAGCCCCGCGAATCTTGCGGGGCTTTTTGTTTCTGCTGCGATTAGCGAGGTCAGCCCATCGCCGCCTTGACCGCCTCGCCCAGCTGGTACACGGCCAGCGCGTAGAAGAAGCTGCGGTTGTAGCGTGTCAGCACATAGAAGTTGCGCAGGCCGAGCATGTAGTCGGTGGTTTCGCCGGGCGTGGGCAGGTCCACCACCAGCACGCCGGTTTCGCCTTCGCGTGCCAGGTCGATCGGCTCGTCCACGCGCAGGCCGGCCTTGAGCAATTGGTTGAGCGTGCGGGTGGGCCATGGCTCGCCATCCGCAGCGGCGGCGGCGATGCCGCGGCTGCCGTCGTCGGCGGCGATGCGCCAGACCACCGGGCGGCCCTGTTCCCAGCCGTGCAGTTGCAGGAAGCGGGCCACGCTGCCGATCGCGTCGGCGGCGCTGCTGCGCAGGTCGATGTGGCCGTCGCCGTCGTAGTCGATGGCGTATTCGCGCAGGCTGGTGGGCATGAACTGCGGAATACCCACGGCGCCCGCGAAGGAGCCCAGCACCGAGAACACGTCGGTGTTGGTGTCGCGGCACCACAGCAGGTAGTCGGCCAGCTGGTTGCGGAACAGCGTGGTGCGCGCTTCGCGATTGGGCACGTCCGGATAATCGAAGGCCAGCGTGGAGAGCGAGTCGATCACGCGGAAGGTACCCATGTCGCGGCCATAGATGGTCTCGACACCGATGATGCCGACGATCACCGCGGCCGGCACACCGAACTCGGCTTCCGCGCGGCGCAGCGTTTCGCGATTCTGCTGCCAGAAGCGCACGCCTGCATTGATGCGGATCGGCTCGATAAAGCGCGAGCGGTAGGTGCGCCAGCTTTTGCGTCCCGGTGTGGCGGGCGGCATGATCAAGCGGACCACCGTGGATGAATACACGGCCTGGCCGAACCAGCCTTCCAGCGTTTCGCGGGCAAAGCGGTGGCGCGCCACCATCTCGTCGATGAAGGCGCGGCTCTTGGGGTTGTCACGATAGCGGCCCGGCTCGATTTCTTCTTCGCGCACGCTCACGCGGCGCTTGCCGCCGGCAAGCAGGGCGGGGGAGACGCCGCACAAGCTCAATGCGGCAGCGGAGAGTGCGGCGCCCAGGAGCGGGCGGCGCAGGGAGCGCTGGGAGTCGGTCATGGTGTCCTTTGCAAGTCGCAGCGAGTATAGCGGATGGTGCCTGCGCGCCACCCCGCTGGGTGGCCAGCGCGGCATGTGCTAACGTAACGAACGGAGACCACGATTAAAGCAATAAGACATGCCCACAGGCTATTACACGCATCCCGAGTTCCTGCTGCATGAGATGGGGCATTTCCATCCGGAGTGCCCCGAGCGCCTGCAGGCCATTGAGGATCACTTGATCTCGCACGGCATGGTCGGCCTGCTCGACCGGCGCGAGGCGAGCGCCGCCACCGCCGAGCAGATCGGGCGCGTGCATCTTCCGCAATACATCGCCACGCTGGCCGCGGCCAGCCCTGCCAGCGGCTACTACCCGATCGATCCCGATACCTCGATGAACCCGCACACGCTGGCCGCCGCCACCCATGCGGCCGGCGCCGCGGTGGCCGCCACCGATGCGGTGATGGCGGGCGAGGTCGAGAACGCGTTTTGCTGCGTGCGCCCGCCGGGGCACCATGCCGAGCCGGATCGGGCCATGGGCTTTTGCTTCTACAACAATGTGGCGATCGCCGCGCGTCATGCGCTCGCCGCGCACGGGCTCGAGCGCGTGGCCATCGTCGATTTCGACGTGCATCACGGCAATGGCACCGAAGCCGCCTTCCGTGGCGACGCCCAGGTGTTGATGTGCAGCTTCTTCCAGCATCCGTTCTATCCCTACAGCGGCACCGAGCACATCGCCGCCAATATGTCGAACATCCCGCTGCCGGCCTATACCAACGGCCTGGCGGTGCGTGAAGTGGTGGAGACGATCTGGCTGCCGCGCCTGAACGCGTTCAAGCCGCAGATGCTGTTTATCTCGGCTGGCTTCGACGCCCATCGCGAGGATGACCTCGGGCAGATGGGGCTGGTCGAGCAGGACTATGCCTGGATCACCGCCCAACTGGTCGACGTCGCCCGCGCCCATGCGAAAGGGCGCATCGTCAGTTGCCTGGAAGGTGGCTATAACCTGAGCGCGCTGAGCCGTAGCGTGTGTGCGCACCTCAAGGTGCTGCTCGAACGATAGGAGGCCCTGGCATGGCTGAAACCGATATCCGCGATATCCGCGCCGTGACGCCGCTGCTCACCGAAAGCCTCGACGCCCCGGGCGTGCTGCGCCTGACGATGAACCGGCCCGAAGCGTTCAACTCGCTGTCCGAGGACCTGCTGGACGCGCTGTCCGCGGCGTTTGCCCGCGCCGGCGCCGATGCCTCGGTCCGCGTGGTGGTGCTGGCTGCGGCCGGCCGCGCGTTCTGCGCGGGACATGACCTGCGCGAGATGCGCGCCAGCCCGTCGCACGACTACTACCGCCGCCTGTTCGACCGCTGCACCCGCATGATGATGGCGATGCAGAAGATGCCGCAGCCGGTCATCGCGCGCGTGCAAGGCATTGCCACCGCCGCCGGCTGCCAGCTGGTGGCGATGTGCGACCTGGCGGTGGCGGCCGACGTGGCCCGCTTTGCGGTATCGGGCGTAAATCTCGGCTTGTTCTGCGCGACCCCCGGCGTGGCGCTGTCGCGCAACCTGTCGCGCAAGCACGCCATGGAGATGCTGCTGACCGGCGACATGATCGACGCCCTGCAAGCCCGGGACCGCGGGCTGGTCAACCGCGTAGTGCCGGCCGATGCCCTCGATGCCGAGGTCGCGCGCCTGGCGGCCAGCATCTGCGCCAAGCCGGCCGCCGCCGTGGCCGCCGGCAAGGGCCTGTTCTACCGCCAACTGGAGATGGGCATCGAAGCGGCCTACCAGCTCGCCGGGCAGACCATGGCTTGCAACATGATGGATCCGGCGGCGCTGGAGGGCGTCCAGGCCTTTCTCGATAAGCGCCCGCCCTCTTGGGGTGATGTTTAAATAACGTTTTGTTGGCTTTTGCCGGTCTATATGCCCTCAACATATAAAGACATCGGCAAAAAGTCGTTTCTGGTATGAAGCGGATCGCTTAAAATGCGCGCTTCGCCCAAAAATAAAATGCGGCAACAGCGCTAGAGAGACTTTCTCGCCTGTTGCCGTTTTCTTTTCACATGATCGAACTGCAAGGTCTTTCGCAGCGCTTCCCCGGCGGGTCGGGTGAAGTGCATGCGCTGCGGGACGTCAACCTGTCGATTGCGGCAGGTGAGGTCTTCGGCATCATCGGCCGCAGCGGCGCCGGCAAGAGCACGCTGGTGCGCGCCATCAACCTGCTTAACCGCCCCAGCGCCGGCCGCGTGAGCGTGGCCGGCCAGGAGCTGACCGCGCTCGACAGCGCCGCGTTGCGCAAGGCACGCCGCGACATCGGCATGATCTTCCAGCATTTCAACCTGCTGTCGTCGCGTACCGTCTATGACAATGTGGCGCTGCCGCTGGAGCTCGCCGGCAAGTCCCGCAGCGAGATCTCCGATACGGTGCTGCCGCTGCTGGAGCTGGTCGGCCTGACGGCGCTCAAGGATCGCTATCCCGCCCAGGTCAGCGGCGGGCAGAAGCAGCGCGTGGGGATTGCCCGCGCGCTGGCCAGCAAGCCCAAGGTGCTGCTGTCGGACGAGGCGACCTCCGCCCTCGATCCGGAGACCACCCGCTCCATCCTCGAACTGCTCAAGCAGATCAATCGCGAGCTGGGCCTGACCATCGTCATGATCACGCACCAGATGGAAGTGATCAAACAGGTCTGCGACCGCGTGGCCGTGCTCGAAGCCGGCCAGGTGGTGGAAACCGGCCGGGTGATCGACGTATTCCTGCGCCCCAAGCATGAAGTCACGCGCGCCATGATCGGCGACGTGATCGCGCAGGAACTGCCGCCCAGCGTGCTCAAGCGTGTGGAAAGCCGGCTAGGCAACGGGCGCGACCACGTCTACCGCCTGGCCTTCACCGGCGCGGGCGTGGACCAGCCGGTGCTGGCCCAGGCGATCCGCCGCTACGGGCTGGACTTCAACATCCTGCACGGGCATATCGACGAGATCCAGGGCCAGGCCTTTGGCTCGCTGGCCATCATGGCCACCGGCGAGCCGGCCGACGTGAAGGCGGCGATGGAGTACCTGCAACAAGAGGGCGTAGTGGTGGAGGAGATCGAGCATGTGGTCTGAAATGTTTGACCTGTTCCTGGCCTCGTTCAACGAGACGCTGCTGATGGTGAGCATCTCGGGCGTGGTCGGCGCGTTGCTTGGCGTGCCGCTGGGCGTGCTGCTGCACCTGACCAACCGCGGCGGCGTGCTGTCGCATCCACTGTTCAACCGCACCATCGGCGTGGTGGTCAACGCCGTGCGCTCGATCCCCTTCATCATCCTGCTGGTGGTGGTGATCCCGTTCACGCGCTTTATCGTGGGGTCGTCGATCGGCACGACCGCGGCCGTGGTGCCGCTGACCATCGCCGCGATCCCGTTTATCGCGCGCCTGGTGGAAAGCGCGCTGCGCGAAGTCGACAAGGGCCTCGTCGAAGCCGCCCAGTCGATGGGCGCGAGCACTGGCCAGATCGTGATGAAGGTGCTGCTGCCCGAGGCCATGCCTGGCATCGTGGCCGGCCTGACCATCACCTTTGTCAGCCTGGTGGGCTATTCGGCCATGGCCGGCGCCATCGGCGGCGGCGGCCTGGGCGACCTCGGCATCCGCTATGGCTACCAGCGCTACATCACCGAGGTGATGGTGGCGGTGGTACTGATCCTGATCGTTTTCGTGCAAGCGGTGCAAAGCTTCGGCGACTGGCTGGTGCGGCGCATCAGCCACAAGTAACAGGTCAGCCCGGCATTCCGCCCGGCTATCTGCAAAGACATAGAGCCATCGAGAAAAAGGAAGTCAACATGCAACGTCGTAACTTGCTGCAATGGATTGTCGGCGCCGCCCTGGGCGCCACCCTGGCCACCGGCGCCGTGGCGCAGGAAAAGCCGATCAAGATCGGCGTCACCGGCGGCCCGCACGCCCAGATCTTGGAACAGGTGAAGAAGGTCGCGGCCAAGGATGGCCTGAACATCCAGGTGGTGGAATTCAGCGATTACTTCCAGCCGAACGCCGCGCTGGCTTCGGGTGACCTGGATGCCAACAGCTACCAGCACCTGCCCTACCTGGAAGCGCAGATCAAGGACCGTGGCTACAAGTTCACCCACATTGCCTTCACCGTGACCTTCCCGATGGGCGTGTACTCCAAGAAGATCAAGTCGCTCGAACAGATCAAGGATGGCGCGCGCGTTGGCGTCCCGAACGATCCTACCAATGGTGGCCGTGGCCTGCTGTTGCTGCAAAGCAAGGGCCTGATCAAGCTGCGCCCGGACGCTGGCCTGAAGGCTACGCCGCTGGACATCGTCTCCAACCCGAAGAAGATCCGGATCGTCGAGCTGGACGCCGCGCAACTGCCGCGCTCGCTGGATGACCTCGACGCTGCAGCCATCAACGGCAACTACGCCGAATCGGCCGGCTTGTCGCCGACCAAGGACGCGATTGCCATGGAAGGCCCCAAGGGTCCCTATGCCAACCTGATCGCCATCCGCGAAGCCGACAAGAACAAGCCCTGGGTGGCCAAGCTGGTCAAAGCCTATCATTCGCCGGAGATCAAGCAGTATGTCCAGAGCACTTTCAAGGATTCGGTGATTACCGCCTGGTAAGTTTGAAAAAACCCTCAAAAACCGTGTGCCGCAGGGCATCCTGCGGCACAATACGGCGAAGTTTTCACATTGCCGGGCTATGCCCGGCAATTCTTTACCGATAAAATAGTACGACCGTTCGAAAAATAAGAGTGCCACCCACCCGGTGGTTATAATGGCGAGCGAACCAAATTTCTGACTATCGACTATCAGTGGAGTGAGCGCATGAAAGTACTCGTCGCAGTCAAGCGCGTGGTGGATTACAACGTCAAGGTCCGGGTGAAGTCGGACGGCACGGGCGTGGATCTGGCCAACGTCAAGATGAGCATGAACCCGTTTGACGAAATCGCCGTGGAAGAAGCGGTGCGCCTGCGGGAAGCCGGGGTGGTCACCGAGGTGATCGCCGTGTCCTGCGGCGTGACCCAGTGCCAGGAAACCCTGCGTACGGCGATGGCCATCGGTGCCGACCGCGGCATCCTGGTGGAATCGAACGAAGACCTGCAGCCGCTGGCCGTGGCCAAGATGCTCAAGGCCCTGGTCGACAAGGAACAGCCGCAACTGGTGATCCTGGGCAAGCAAGCCATTGACGACGACTCCAACCAGACCGGCCAGATGCTGGCTGCGCTGGCGGGCCTGCCGCAAGCTACCTTCGCCTCGAAGGTGGTGGTGGCCGATGGCCGCGCATCGGTGACGCGTGAAGTGGATGGCGGTCTGGAGACCCTGTCGCTCAAGCTGCCAGCGGTGGTGACCACCGACCTGCGCCTGAACGAGCCGCGCTACGTGACGCTGCCGAACATCATGAAGGCCAAGAAGAAGCCGCTGGATATCGTCAAGCCGGAAGATCTCGGCGTGGACGTGGCGCCGCGTCTGAAGACCGTCAAGGTCGTTGAGCCGCCCAAGCGTAGCGCGGGTGTGATGGTGCCGGACGTTGCGACGCTGGTGCAAAAGCTGAAGAACGAAGCCAAGGTCATCTGAGCGCGCCAGGAGATAAAACATGACTGCACTCGTCATTGCTGAACACGACAACCAATCCATCAAGGCCGCTACCTTGAACACGGTGACGGCAGCCGCCCAGTGCGGCGGCGATGTCCACGTGCTGGTGGCTGGCGCCAATGCCGCTGCCGCCGCTGCTGCTGCCGCGAAGATCGCCGGCGTGTCCAAGGTGCTGCTGGCCGACGCGCCGCAGTTCGCCGACGGCCTGGCCGAGAACGTGGCCGAGCAAGTCCTGGCCATCGCCAGCGACTACAGCCACATCCTGGCGCCCGCATCGGCCTACGGCAAGAACATCCTGCCGCGCGTCGCGGCCAAGCTGGACGTAGCCCAGCTGTCGGACATCACCAAGGTCGACAGCCCGGACACGTTCGAGCGCCCGATCTACGCCGGCAACGCGATCTCGATCGTGCAGTCGTCGGACAAGGTCAAGGTCATCACCGTGCGCGGTACCGGCTTTGACGCCGCCGCCGCCGAAGGTGGCTCGGCCGCCGTCGAAAACCTGCCCGCAGTGGCCGACGCTGGCATCTCGCAATTCGTTTCGCGCGAAGTCACCAAGAGTGACCGCCCCGAGCTGACCGCTGCCAAGATCATCGTGTCCGGTGGCCGTGGCGTGGGTTCCGGCGAGAACTACACCAAGGTGCTGACGCCGCTGGCCGACAAGCTGAACGCCGCGATGGGCGCTTCGCGCGCTGCCGTGGACGCCGGCTTCGTGCCCAACGACTATCAAGTCGGCCAGACCGGCAAGATCGTCGCGCCGCAGCTGTACATCGCCGTTGGTATCTCCGGCGCGATCCAGCATCTGGCCGGCATGAAGGACTCCAAGGTGATCGTCGCGATCAACAAGGACGCCGAAGCCCCGATCTTCTCGGTGGCCGACTACGGCCTGGTGGGCGATCTGAACACCGTCGTGCCCGAACTGGTGGCGGCGCTGGGCTGATCCCCACTGCCCGGCACGGCGTTTGACGCGCCGGGCTCGATCAGGAAGTACAAGCCGTTCCGGGCCCGCCCGAGAACGGCTTTTTTATACATACCGGAGACATCGATGACCTACCGTGCCCCGCTCAAGGACATGCTGTTCGTGATGAACGAACTGGCTGATCTTGACGCCGTCAGCAAGCTGCCCGGCTTCGAGGACGCCACGCCGGAGACGGCGCAGGCGGTGCTCGACGAGGCGGCCAAATTCAACGAACAAGTGGTGGCGCCGCTCAACCGCATCGGCGACATCGAGCCCAGCAGCTGGAAGGACGGCGTGGTCACCACCACACCCGGTTTCAAGGACGCGTTCCGCCAGTTTGGCGAAGGTGGCTGGCAGGGCGTGCTGCATCCGCAGGAGTTCGGTGGCCAGGGCTTGCCCAAGCTGATCGCCACGGCCTGCAACGAGATGCTGAACACGGCGAACCTGTCGTTCGCGCTGTGCCCGTTGCTGACCGACGGCGCCATCGAGGCCTTGCTGACCGCGGGCAGCGACGCACAGAAGGCCACCTTCCTGCCCAAGCTGATCTCCGGCGAGTGGACCGGCACCATGAACCTGACCGAGCCGCAGGCCGGCTCGGACCTGGCTGCCGTGCGTACGCGCGCGGAGCCGC
>FTGR01000605.1_pt1 | contig 17840 bp, 19 predicted proteins | sample 1640751 | NCBI WGS metagenome assembly FTGR01 (sample SAMEA3914789, study PRJEB12502) | metagenome | biome: forest; material: soil | place: Canada | collected 2011-07-03 | depth 0.3 m
CCTCTTTTCCGCTCTTTTGGCTTGCCGACGAGGCGCCGCATAACGGGAGATTCAAACCTTGACGGCTCGCTTCGCATCGCGCGTGGGTGATTTCCGCCTAGGCGGCGGAAATCACGGCTACACCGAATGGTTCACTATTCACGCCGGTTTACTCCCCTCTCCCACTTGTGGGCTGGGGGAGAGGGCGCTTCATGGCCGCGCACTCTCTCCAGGCGTTGCCTTGCGCTGGCGCCGGGCGCGGGCGTGCAGGCGGCGCAGTATCACATCAAACGACTCCAGCTGCCGGGTGATTTCCGCCTGGCCTTGCTCCACCAGGTAGCCACGGAAGGCAACCGCCACGCGCGGCAGGCGCACCCCCGGCAGGTTCAGCACGTACCAGTCGCGCTCGATGGGATTGCCCTGCAGCGGCAGCAGGCCGATCAGCCCTGCCTGGAACTCCAGCGTGCAGGCGTGCAGGGAGAGAAACGCAACACCCAGCCCTGCCGACACCATCCGCTTGATCGCCGCATTGCTGGACAGCTCGGAACCCAGCGGCAGCCGCAGGCCGGCCTCCCTGAACAGACGCTCCACGGTGTTGCGCGTGCCCGAGCCGCGCTCGCGCACCAGCAGGTTCTCCTCCACCAGGTCCTGCAGCGTGAGATTGCGGCGCGCCATCAATGGATGGTCCGGCGCCGCGATAAATGCCATGGGGTGCTTGGCGAACGGCGTCGCCTGCGTGCGGATATCCGTGGGCGGCCGGCCAATGATGGCAAGGTCGATCTCATGCATGGCCAGCATCCGCAAGATCTCCTCGCGGTTGCCCACATGGAGCTTGATCTTGACGTCGGGCTGGTCCGCCGTGAATGCCACCAGCATCGACGGCAGCAGGTACTCCGCCGTCGTGATGGCGCCGACCCGCAGCGTGCCGGCCAGGTTGCCCTTGAGCGCCGCCCCCTCCTCGGTGGCTTCGCGCCACAAGCGCAGGATCTGCCCGGCGTAGCCCGCCATCACCTCGCCCGCGGGCGTGAGCTGCGTGCCCCTGCCCGCGCGCTGCAGCAGCGGCGCCCCGATCGCTTCTTCGAGCAATTTGAGCTGCAGCGAAACTGTCGGCTGCGTGATGTGCAACTCCTCCGCCGCGCGGGAAACGCCCCCCAGGCGGGCAATGGCATCGATGGCATTCAGCTGCCGGAAGGTGGTGGTGCGATTCATAGTAGAAAACCTATCGGTCGGTTTTATAAACCAATTTTTCAATATGAAGCGGCTACCTTATAGTGCCCTGACCGGAAACGCAATCGCGTCCGCGTATCGAAACGCAGTGCATATGGAGACGGGAAATGTCACTTGAATTGCTGGTGCTTACCTTGGACGATGTGCTCATCCGCGCGGACGATCCGCGCAAGTCCGGCTTCGACGCAGCACCACGAGAACGCGATGCCCTGCTCCTCTGGCATGAGGATGCCTGCACCGAAGCGCGTGCCGGCCAGTCAATCCGGATCCGTGGCCAGGCGCTGCAGCTCATGCGCAGCGCGGAGCTGGACGGCGTGCGGCTGGCGCTTGCCGCGCCCATCTCTTCACGCAAGCTGCGGGTCCTGCTCGATGGCGCCATCGGGCCTGACTGGATGGATCGCTTTGCGGTCATCGCCACGGCGGATGCGCTGTCTCCCCGGGAAACCGAGATCGAACTCTACCGGCTGATCCTGCACACGGCAGACGTGCCGGCGCACCGCGCCTTGCTGGTCGGTGCCACGCAGAGCAGCCTGCGCGCCGCGCAGGCCGTCGGCATGCATACGGCCACTGTCCGGCCCGCCTATGACGATGCGCCGCGCCAGGCAGGCGGATCGACCGTGCTGTGCGGCTCCCCTGATGCCGTCTGGCCGGACTTCCACGCGCTGGAATGCAGCGTGGCCGGCCAGCGGCAACCGGATGCGCACGCGGCAACAAGACAACAACCCCGGAGCTTCCCATGACAACCATTGTGATCGTTGGCGGCGGCGCCGCCGGACTGCAGGTAGCCACCCGTCTCGCCAGGCGGCTGGGCAAGCGAGGGCACGCCGAGATCGTGCTGGTCGACCGCAGCTCCACGCACCTGTGGAAGCCCTTGCTGCATGAAGTGGCCGCGGGCAGGCTCGAGCCCGTGGTTCACCATACGTCTTTCGCATTGCAGGCCGAGCGCCACGGGTTCCGCTACGTGCAGGGTGATCTGCAAGCGGTGGACCGCATCAACTGCACCATCTCCGTGGCCCTTGCCGGCACAGGGCATGGCGACGACGGACAGGTCCAGTCGATCGGCTACGACAAGCTCGTGCTAGCCGTTGGCGGCGTGACGCAGTACTTCGGCGTGCCCGGCGCGCGTGAACACGCCCTGACGCTGGACAGCGTGAGCAGCGCGGAGCAGGTGCGCGACCGTCTGTTCACCGCCTTGCGCCGCCGGACCGCGCAGGCTGATGCTCAACCGCAAGCGCCCACGGGAAAGGTCCGGGTAGCCATCGTCGGCGCGGGTGCGACGGGTGTGCAGCTTGCAGCGCAGTTGCGTCGCACCTCCAGCGTGCTCAATCGCTATGGCATCCACCGGCTCGACCCGGTAAAGGGAGTGGAAATCTGCCTGATCGAGGCCTCCACCGGCGTTCTCCCCGGCCTGGGAACCCGGATCGCGGATCGCGTCGGCGAGCAGCTTGCGCGGCTGAGCATCCATGTGCAGTGCAGCGCCCGCGTGACCTCTGTCAGCGATAGCGGCCTGACCATTGCGGGGCAGCCACCCATGCAGGCGGACGTCGTGGTGTGGGCGGCCGGCATTGCCGCGCCGGGCATGCTGGCCAGCTTCGGGCTACCGGTGAATGCCAAAGGGCAGATCCGCGTGCTGCCCACCCTGCAGAGCGTCGAGGACGAGCATATCTACGCGATCGGGGACTGCGCGAGCTGCCGGCCCCAGGATCTCGAAGCGGAACTCCCGACGCGCGCGCAGGTTGCCTATCAGCAAGCGCTGTATCTTTCGCAGGCGCTGCCACGGCGCCTGGCCGGCAAGCCCATCGAGGGGTTCCGATACCGCGACTATGGCTCGCTGGTCTCGCTGGCGGGAAGCCGCGCCATCGCCAACCTGGCTGCGCCTGGCAAGGACAGCGGCTGGCATATCGAAGGCCGCCTCGCCGCCCTGCTCCACCATGCCGTCTATCGCCGGCACGTGCTCGCCATCCACGGCTGGGGACGCGCCCTGGGCATGACGCTGGCCCAGGGGCTGGAACGTTTGCTGGCCGCGGGGACGCGGCTGCATTGAGGATGGCGCGGCGGCCGATGAATCCGGCCCCGAAGGATGCGGAAAGGCAACCAGGGGGAGCGCCCCGAAGGCAACTGGATCGCGATGGTCGAATCCATTGTGTCTCCTCCAGATGCCGCTCTTCGCGAAGGCTCCTGCTTTCCTCTCGCGTGGCGGCTATCTATGTTCTTTTGTCTTGCCCGAAGCCCGACCGCGCCTTCCGTGGCGAACAGCGCGCCGGCTATCGTGCTGGCTTGATTGCCGTGATGAACGCGTCGCTGTGGAACCTCGCAGGAAGCAATCCGTTGTTGCGCGTCAGCACATGGCTGGCTGCATCCACCATCAGCGGATTTCCACAGGCGTACACCTCGTGCGCCGAGAGATCCGGGAAGTCGCACGCTACTGCCTCGTGCACGAAGCCCGTCCGCCCTGTCCACGGGCCATCCGGTTCGGACAATACGGGAACGAACCGGAGGCGCTCGCCCAAGGTGGCCCATAGCGCCGCTTCCTCATAGGCGTAGAGGTCTTCCTTGCGCCGCCCTCCCCAGTAAAGCGTGGCGCCCCGTCTTGCGAGCGCCGCGTGGTGGCTACGCATGAACGAGGCAATTGGCGCGTACCCCGTGCCGGATGCCAGCAGGATGGCCGGGGCATTGGAATCCTGCAGGGCAAACGCGCCGAAGGGCCCTTCCAGCCGCAGCACATCCCTTGGCTTCAGCTTCTCGTACACATGCGGCGAGAACCGCCCGCCGGGCATCGCGCGGACATGCCATTCAAGGGTGCCTTGCGTATCGGGCGCGTTTGCCATGGAGTAACTGCGCCGGGTGCCGTCGCGCAGGATCACGTCCATATACTGGCCGGGCGAAAACGAGAAATCCGTCCCTCCCTGCACGTGCAACGACACGATGGCCACGTCCGCGCTCACCCGGCGCACCTGCGCCACCCGCGCCGGCGCTTGCACCACCCGCCGGCCCGGAATCGGGGAGACTTCCGGCGCCTCGATGGTGACATCGGTGACCGGACGCGCCACGCAGGTCAGGCAGTGCCCCGGGCGCACCCCTTCCGGGATGAAGCCGGCGGGATAGGCAACCTCCCCGGCGATCACGCGTGCCTCGCACGAATTGCACTCGCCCCGGCGGCAGCTGTGCTTCGGGAAAAAACCTTGCGACACGGCCGTATCCAGCAGCGAGGCGCCGGGAGCACACCGCAACTGGACACCTGCTGGCGCGATGGTCAGCATCACCGACGGTCCGGCCTCGTCTTCGGGCCTTGCCAGCTTCGCTTCAGCGTCGGGCGCCATCTCGACCTTCCGGTTGCCGTGCTTTCAGATCCAGGGCCACGTCCACGATCATGTCCTCCTGCCCGCCCACCATGCGGCGCTTGCCGAGTTCGACCAGGATGTCGACCGTCTTCAGGTCATACTGGGCTGCCGCCGTCTCCGCATGCCGCAGGAAGCTCGAATACACACCCGCGTAGCCCAGGGCAAGCGTTTCACGGTCAACCCGGACCGGACGATCCTGCAAAGGGCGCACCAGATCGTCGGCGGCGTCCATCAGCTTGTAGAGGTCGCAGCCATGCGACCAGCCCTGGCGCTCGGCCGCGGCGACGAAGACTTCCAGCGGCGCATTGCCCGCGCCCGCGCCCATGCCGGCCAGGCTGGCGTCGATCCGGTTGCAGCCTTCCTCGACCGCGACGATGGAGTTGGCCACGCCCAGGCTGAGGTTGTGGTGCGCATGCATGCCGGTCTGCGTGGCGGGATCGAGTACGTCCTTGAAGGCGCGAAAGCGGTCGCGCACGTCGTTCATGGTCAGTGCGCCGCCGGAGTCGACCACGTAGATGCAGGTCGCCCCGTAGCTCTCCATCAGTTTGGCTTGCCGGGCGAGCGCCTGCGGCGTGGTCATGTGGCTCATCATTAGGAAGCCCACCGTATCCATGCCGAGCTCGCGCGCATACTCGATATGCTGCCGGGAGATGTCCGCCTCGGTACTATGTGTTGCCACCCGAACCACGCGCGCCCCGGCATCGTAGGCCGCGCGCAGGTCATGGGTGGTGCCGATGCCCGGCAGCAGCAAGGTAGCAATCTTGGCGCGGGTCACCGATTCGGCGGCGGCGGCAATCCACTCGACGTCTCTATGCGCGCCGAATCCGTAGTTGAACGAGGACCCTTGCAGGCCGTCACCGTGGGCGACTTCGATTGAATCGACGTTTGCCTCGTCCAGCGCACGGGCAATGGCCTTGACCTGCGCGATGCTGTACTGGTGGCGGATGGCGTGCGAGCCGTCCCGCAGCGTCACGTCGGAGATATAGAGCTTGGTTTCCATCTTTTATCCTGGGCTTTGTCCTGGGCTTTGTCCTGGGCTTTGTCCTGGGCTTGGGTTCATCACGCGATGACCGCCTCGGTGGCGGCAAGGTCGCGCTGCGCGAGCCGCTCGGCGGTCGCCAGCGCGGCCGAAGTCATGATGTCGAGATTGCCGGCATAGGCGGGCAGATAGTGGGCGGCACCCTCTACTTCGAGGAAGACCGACGTCTTCAGCCCGCCCATACGCCCGACACCCGGGATATTCAGCGGCTGGCTTTCATCGAACTGCTCGAACTGCACCCGTTGCTTGAGCCGGTATCCGGGCACATAGGCGTTGACGCGAGCCACCATGGCCTCCACCGCGGCCTCGATGCGCGCGGTATCCGCCATAGCCGACAGCGTGTACACCGTGTCGCGCATCAACAGCGGCGGCTCCGCGGGATTGAGCACGATGATGGCCTTGCCCTTGCGGGCGCCGCCCACCACCTCCAGCGCACGGGAGGTGGTTTCCGTGAACTCGTCGATATTGGCGCGGGTTCCCGGTCCAGCCGACTTGCTGGAGATCGATGCCACGATCTCCGCGTAGTGGACCTGTGCCACCGAGGCAACGGCCGCGACGATGGGAATGGTGGCCTGCCCGCCACAGGTGACCATGTTGACATTGCGGCCATCGAGGTTGGCGTCGAGGTTGACCACGGGGACGCAATACGGCCCGATGGCGGCCGGCGTCAGGTCGACCACGCGAATGCCGGGCTTGCGCGTGCGCAACAGCTTGTCGTTCTCGATATGGGCGCCGGCCGAGGTGGCATCGAAGACGATGTCGATATCGGCGAACGCCGGCATGTCGACCAGGCCAGCCACGCCCGTGGCGCACGTGGCAACGCCAAGCCGGGCTGCGCGCGCAAGGCCATCCGAGGCGGGGTCGATGCCGACCATTACGCCCATTTCGAGGTGTTTGCCATGGCGCAGGATCTTGATCATCAGGTCCGTGCCGATATTGCCGGAGCCGATGATCGCGGCCTTCAGTGTTTGGGTCATGATTGCTTCCGTTAGCCCTGAGAGTTTCTGTTTGGATAGATCACGGACTGGCAGTCCGAATACAGGCGGTCCACATCGCTGGCGCGCAGCGTCAGTACCGCTCGCTGGTTGATGTAGCCCTTGTCGGTGATTTCGCCCTGCTCGATGGCTGGCGCTGTGGACAGCAGCACCGCACGCGCCGGCCGCTGGGAAGACCCCGCGCCCCGGCAGAGGTCGGCCAGCACGGCGCCAAGCGCTCGCCTCACCGCCGGCACCAACCCCAGCGACTTGCCGCAAAGCGTGCCGTCCTGGTCGTTGGCCAGGCTGCGCAGCTTCGCGCTCGGAAACACCAGCAGGCCTACCTCATCGCGATCGTGACCGGTCACGACGACATCCAGCGCATAGGGCGACATCGCCGAGACCGCACGCACGCGCAACGCGCCAACAGATACCCAGGTGCCTGTCGTCAGCTTGAAGTCTTCGGACACCCGGCCATCGAAGATGACACCGCTGTTCGGGTCGGCCGGATCGGCGAGCCGGCCCGCATCGCCCATGCGGTAGAAGCCTTGCTCATCAAACGCAGCGCGCGTCTTCTCCTCGTCACCGAGATAGCCCGGGAAGATCGACGGCCCGCGCACCCGCAGTTCGTGCTTGTCCTGGCACGGCACGAACTTCAGCTCCACGCCGGGGACAGGCACGCCGATGTTGCGCGTGTCCGAGGACGAGAAATGCGCGCTGGTCACCACCGGCGAGGTCTCCGTCGAGCCCCACTCCGTCGTGAAGAATAACGATTGTCGCCGCGCGCCGCGCGCCACTGCGCGCAGGCGGTCCGCCGTCTTCTGCGGCAGCGCCGCGGCGGCGAAGAACAGCATGTCCAGCCGTTCGAACAGTGCCGTGGCCAGGGCTTCGTCCGCCTCCAGGTAGGGCAGCAGCGCGTCATAGCCCTTGGGCACATTGAAGAACAGCGTCGGGCGAACCTGGCGGATGCCCTCGATGGTCCGCTCGATCAGGCCTGGCGCCGGGCGGCCGTCATCGATGTAGAGAGCGCCGCCGTTGCGCAGCACCAGGTTGAAGTTGTGGTTGGCGCCGAAGGTATGGCTCCACGGCAGCCAGTCGAGCACCACGGGATGCGTTTCATCGACGAATGGCCAGCACTGCGCGATCATCTGCTGGTTGGCGCACAGCATCTGGTGCGTGTTCGGCACCAGCTTGGGCGCTCCCGTGGAGCCAGAAGTCAGCAGGATGCGCGCGATGGTGGCACCCGTGATACCGCGGAACACCTCGTCCACGCCCGGCCCGGCGCTGGCCGCGCACAGCGCGGAGAACGGCAACTCGCCGCCGGCGGCGCCCTGCGTATAGACCACGGGACACGAAAGCCCCGCGCCCCGAATCGCCGCCCCGTACGCGGCAGCGTCCTCCGCGTAGACCAGGCCGGGATGCAGGCTGGCGAGGATGGCGTGCAGCTTCCCGTGATCGCGGCTCATCCTGGTATAGGCCGACGACACCACGGCGATGCGCAGTCCCACGTGCATGGCCGCCAGCGACAGCAGCGCCAGGTTCACGCTGTTGTCCGACAGCGCGACCACCGGATCTTCCGGGCGAATATCGAGATCCAGCAACGCCTGGCCGATGTCGCGGACCGTGGCATGCGCCTCGCCGTAGCTGATGGTATGCCAGCCCGAATCCCGGCGCTCCGCCAGGAAGACGCGCGAAGGCTCCTTGGCCGCCCATCGTACGAGCCAATCGCCGATGCAGCGATCGAAATCTTCCAGCGGTACCGAGGAGCGCAGGACAAAGCTGCCATCGGTCAGGTCGGTGCGCAGGATGCTGGGCTCTGCCAGCCGAAGGCCGGCATCGGGTCCGGCGGCGCGGCGGCTCGAGGCATTAGAGGCGTTAGCTGCGTGAGAGGCGGTGGCTGGCATGTGGATCACTTGGCTAGCTTCCATGTGCCCTCCTGCACCTTGACCAGGATGCGGCCGCGCGCGTCGTAGCCGGAATGATCGGTCTTGCTGATGTTGATCACGCCATGCGCGCCGGGCAGGTCGGTCGTGCCCTCGATCGCAGCGTACTTGATTTGCATTGCAGTCTCCTGGTTGCCCGTTCTTGCGACGGGCGTTAGCGTCAATCCACGTGGCAGCGCACCTGCCCCAGCCCTTCGATCTCCAGATGCAGTGCATCGCCACGGCCGATCTTGAACATGGGCCCAAGCGCGCCCGAGAGCACGACATCGCCAGCGCGCAGCGGCTCGCCCATTGCGGTCATGGTGCGGGCCAGCCACCAGGCGGCATGCAGCGGATGGCCCAGGCAGGCGGCGCCGTTGCCCTCTGAAGCCGGCTCGGCATTGCTGGTGAAACGCATCGCGCAACCGGCCAGCGCCAGGTCGGTCACGCGCTTCGGATCGGTGCCGAGCACGTAGAGCCCGCAGGAGGCGTTGTCCGCCACCGTATCGACCAGCGTGATCTTCCAATCCTGGATCGCGCTGTCGACGATCTCGATGGCGGGCAAGGCAAATTCGATGGCACGAAGGAAACGCCCCCAGGTAAGGGCCGCGCCGTGAAGGTCGAGGTCGCGGCCGATGACGAAGGCCACCTCCCCTTCCGCCTTTGGCTGGATCAGCGAGCCCGAGGGAATCGCCGCGCCTGACAGGAACTCCATATCGGCGAACAACACGCCAAAATCCGGCTGGTCCACGCCGAGCTGCGCCTGCACGGCTTTGGACGTCAGGCCGATCTTCTTGCCGCTCAGGGCACGGCCTTCGGCCAGCGCGCGGGCGGTGTTGGTGGCGGCGACGGCGTAGGCCGCTTCCAATCCGTCGATGCCGAAGGCCTCGGAGACCCTGGCGATGGGGCTGCGCTCGCGCCGGGCCTGGTACAGGGCGTCGGCGGCTTGCTGGATGGGGGTGTCTTTCATCGTTGTCTACCTCGTGATGCCTGTTGTCTGGTTGTCATCTGCCCGTTCGCCGCGCTAGGCGGCGGCAAGACGTTCCGCGGCTGTCGCGGATCCGCGGCGATATCTCGGCAGGAGTTGCAGGACCTGTTCCGCTTCCCCGGCCAGGCAAGCGGCATAGCTGTCAGCCAGCGCAGTGACGACATCCTCGACCGAGCCGACGGCGTCGATGGCGCCAACGCCATGGCCCGCCGACCACACGTCCCGCCACGCCTTCGGTGCCGAAGCAATGTCGCCGGAGAAGTCGATCTTCTTTTCCTCCTTGAGCTTGTCCGGGGTGAAGCCCGCCGCCGCCACGGTCGGCTTGAGCCAGTTCGCCATCACGCCCGAAACGGCCGTGGACTGCACCAGGTCTTCCATGCTGCTGGCCACCAGCATGTCCCGATAGGCGGGCGCGGCCATGCTCTCGCGCGTGGCGATCAGGCGGGGGCCGACCACCGCGAAATCGGCGCCCAGCAGTTGCGCGGCCCGGATCTCGGCGCCGCTGGAAATGGCGCCCGCCAAACCGATGGGACCGTCCCAGAAGCGGCGGACTTCCGCCAGGAAAGCGAAGGGGTGATAGGTGCCGGTGTGGCCACCGGCGCCGCTGGTGACCAGCACCAGGCCGTCCACGCCAGCGTCGATCGCCTTGCGGGCCAGCGCCGGCGAGATGACATCCGCCATCACCAGCCCGCCGTAGCCATGCACGCGCTCCAGCACACGGCGCGGGCTGCCCAGCGCCGTGGTGACGATGCCGGGGCGATACCGTTCCACCAGCGCCATTTCCGCATCGAAGCGGTCATAGCTGCTGTGCACGATCATGTTCAGCGCCCACGGCACTTGCGGGTAGTGGGCGGCCTCTGCTGCGATCTGTGCCAGCGCGGCATCGAGCGCGGCGATGTTGCGCGCGTTCGGGGCGGCGTAGGTGCCAACGATGCCGGCCTTGAGGCTGGCGCTCACCAGTTCCGGGCCGGAGACCAGGAACATGGGCGCGCCCATGACCGGCAAGCGTGCTTTGGCAAAGACCTTTCGCACGGCGGCGTGCGAGGAGCCAGGTGATGCGTTGGGTGATGCCTTGGGTGATGCCTTGGGTGCTGCGTTGGGTGCTGCGTTGGGGGCTGCGTTGGGGGCGTTCATCTCTTCTGTTCCTGCCTGTCTGAGGATGTCCGGCTAGCGCCGGCCTGGCCGACCACGGACTTCCCAGCCGCCGTCGCTTTGCAGGATGGCGGCCGTGGTGGCCGGGGAATTGGTGCGCGAGGCCAGCAGCACGTAATGCCCGGTGTGGTCCTCCGGCTGGGCGATGAAGCCCAGTGGCACCGCGTTGGCCACGGCGTCCGAGAAGCCGGGGATTTCCGATAGCCTGGTCTCCTGCTTGCCAAGGGATTCCGGGCCCTTCAGCGGCGTCACCGTGCCGCCGGGCGCCACGCCGTTCACGCGGATCTCAGGCGCCAGCTCAAACGCAAGTTGCCGGATCAGGCCCACGCAGGCATGCTTGGAGGCCACGTAGACCGGGCCGCCGCCGCCGGCATAGAAACTGGCATTCGACAGCGTGAAGATCATGCTGCCGCGGCTCTCGCGCAGTGCGGGCGCAGCGGCGTGGGCGGCCAGCAGGTAGCCCAGCACGTTGACGTCGAACACCTCCCGGAAGGTCGCGCTGATCACGCCTGGCTCCAGCTTGCGCAGCGTGGCGAAGTGATCCCATACCCCGGCATTGCCAACCAGGGTGTCGAGCTTGCCGAAGGCCTTGACGGTGGCTTGCACCGCCTGCGCGTTGGCGTCTTCCGAGCGCACGTCGCCCACGGTGATCGCCACGCGATCGCCGAACTCGGCCCGCATGGCGTCCGCGCTCTGCGCATTGCGAACCAGCACGCCGACACCGGCCGCGCCCTCGGCAAGAAACCTGCGCGTGACCGCCAGGCCAATGCCTGAGTTGGCACCGGTCACCAATGCCACATCGTTATCGAGCCAGCCCATGGTCAGAAGAAGGTATTGAGGTTCTTGGACATCAGCAGCGACTGCGTGATGACGATCTTGCGGCGGGCGATGCGGAAATCTTCGCCATGGGCGCGCAGTACATCTTCGCGCCGGCCAAGCAGCAGATCGTTGTCCGCCTCGCCCCGGCTGCGGTAGTTGACAAATACCGAGTGCACAATGAGCTCGTCATCTGCCTCACCCGCGTACGCTTCGATATTGCTGATCACGTGCACGTGGCGAGTCGGCGGATCCTCGGCCCACGCGGAGGGTTGCCTGAAGCGGGCAACGCGGCGCGACAGGTCGAAGTGGTTGTCGTCGAAATACGCGCCACGGCCCACACCGTAGGCACCGAGCTTGTCCGCGCGGCGGCGGTTCTCGATGGCCGGCATCCAGTAGTGGATGTCGTCCGTCATCAGTGCCAGCCAGTCGCTCCACGCCTCGCTGTCGAGCAGGCGCGCCTCGCGAAAGAGGAACTGCTGAACCCGATGGGCGGTGGCAAGGTCCACCGGCTGGGGCGCCGGCACCTGGGGCTGGCGTTGCGGGAGCGCGCTCATGCGACCTCCTTCAGGCTGTCGTTGACGAACGCGCTCTCGGGCAGGCTCGGCTTGTCGCGCACCGGGACTTCAGCCCAGGCGCGCGCCTGCATCAGGTCCAGCCAGCGCTGATAGAACGCCCGGTGGTTGGCTTCGTTCACCTGGTTGCGATAGAGATTGCCCGGCAGTTCGCTGCCTTCCAGCCTGGAGTCGAGGCCAAGGCCCATGTACAGGTCTTGCTGGCGCGTGACGAAACCGGCATTGGTGCGGGTGGAGAACTCGAAGTTCTCACCATCGTCCATCTCGAACACCCCGGAGGGCGAGAACGTCAGCATGGTGCCCTTGAGCCAGCGGTCCTTGATGTCTTGCGGCGCGCTCTTGTTGACGATGGTCCAGGTGTGCAGCTCGATCTTGCCCGGGCCGCGCGGATGCCAGACGCGGAAGGTGTTCTGTCCCGGCAGGAAGGAAAGGTTGGGGAAAACGCTCACCGAAGAGATCGAACCGATCATCTTGGAGCGGACCTCGCCGAGCCGCTGCGCCACCAGCGGCTGGATCCCATACAGGTACTTGCGGATCTCCTTGTCGCCAAGGGTCGCGGCATTGCCGACCACATCCAGGTTGAACTCCCAGCCATGGCCGTTGAAGTTGACGTGGTAAGAATCCGGATCCTTGAAGACCTCGGCCACCGGGCCGCCCAGCATGGCGCGCGCGGCGGAGTCATGGGTCCACAGCGCGTGGTAGATGTCTCCGATGAAGTTCTCGACCGGGACCTTCCAGTTGCAGTTGATCACGGACTTCACGCAGCTGCCGACAAACTCCGTACCCTCGCCATCCATGTCCAGCATGACGTCCAGGTAATAGCGGAAATCGCCGAGAAATTCTTCCAGCGACGGCGCGTCCGGGTCCATGTTGCCGAACACCAGCCCCTTGTAGCTCGCCACCTTTGCCACCGGATGCAGCCCATGCTCAGTGCGGTCCATCCCGCTCGCCTCGAACAGCTCCTGCCCCGCCATGCCGCGCAAGGCGCCATCGATGCCGAAGCTCCAGCCATGGTAGTTGCAGACAAAGCTGCGCGCGTTGCCCGCGTCGGTGAAGTTCAGCTTATTGCCGCGATGCGGGCAGGTATTCAGGAACGCGCGGATGGAAGCATCCTTCTGCCGCACCACGATCACGTTGTCTTCCGCCATATAGGTGGTGACGTAGTCGCCAGCCTTGGGAATCTGCGATTCGTGCGCGAGAAAGAGCCAGCTGCGCGCGAAGATCTTTTCCAGTTCCTGCTCATAGATGCGCTGGTCCCAGTAGACGCGGCGCGACAGCCTGCCGGCGTTGAGATCCAACAGGCGGTCCAGGTCGCGCAGGGGCGCGCTGGTGGGATCCTTGCGCAAGCGCTCGCAGTTGCCGCTGCAGTCGTGTGTCATGTTCAGTCTCTCAATGGCTTCAGATAGCCGATGACGCCGCTTCGGATTCTTCGTCCAGATCGGCGTAGATCTGGTCAGCCTCGACGATGACCTTGTACGTGCGCAGGTCGACGGTGCACGGGAACCCGACGGCCTGTCCGGTCGGGATATGAAACTGGCCGTCGTGGACCGGGCAGGCGATCAGGTCGACATCGACGATCTCGCCCTCTGACAGGGATGCGGTGGCATGCGTGCACACATCGCTGGTGGCGAAGTACTCGCCGTCGATGTTGTAGACGGCCAGTGGGCAGCCCGATGTCTCGACCTTGCACACCTGGCCCGGCGCCAGCGCTTCACGCTGGATCAGGAAGACTTTATTGCTCATTGCTGTAACTCCTTCTTGCCCGGCTCGGAGCCGGTCACTGCAGATGCAGCTGTACGAATCCCAGCCCGGTCACCCATTCCGGGACGGCTTCGTAGGCGATGATCTCGCCGCGCGCGCCTTCCAGCGCGCCCATGGCGCAGGCCCAGTTCCGGATCTCCATGCCGCCGTTGCCGCCGTTGGCGAGGATGTACTCGTCGCTGAGGGCGGCAAGCGCCTGCAGGTCGTTGCGTTCGGCATAGGCCAGGATCTCGCGATCGAAAGCCTCGTTGACCCGGCCCATCTCCGCGGTGCCGACCCAGTGGCTGATGCCGCCGCTGCCGATCACCACGACCTGCTCATTCTCCGAATAGGCGTTGACCGCATCGCGGATCTGGCGGCCGACCTGGATGGCGCGCGCCATCCGGATATAGGGGTCGACACCGGCGGCGAGGTACACCGGGATGGTGCCGACGGCGTGGCCCGCTTCCCTCATCGGCTGCACCATCAACTGGTTCGGAATGCCGATGGCATGGTCCACCGTCAGCGCGCGCGCCACCGCCCAGTCAAAGCCGCTCGCGTGGCCAGCGCTCGCGATATGCGATGCCAGCGCTTCGCTGTTCGGTATCACGCCGCGCTTGAGGCCCGGCATGGCGTCCAGTGGGCCGTCGACATCGCCCGTGCCGATCAGGTAGCTGGGCAGGCAACCGGTGCCGAACAGCATGTAGTGGTCGGCGCCCACGATCACCACGCTGGTCGGCGCCAGCTCCGCCAGCCGCGCCGCGCAAGTCTTGAAGGCATTCCACATGCGCTCCCGCACCGCGGGTGCCGGCGCCTCGGGCGCGACGAACATCACCGGGTCATGGGGCACCAGGAAGCCACCTACGATCTTTCCCATCTTTGTTCCTGCTCCTGTTCCTAGCGCTTCAATGCGGCGCTGTGCAACGCCTGGGCCGATCCGACCGGGCGCAGCTTCTTCATGTAGGCGCGCATGTCGCGCTCCGGGGACAGCTCCTGCCAGAAGCCCATGGTCAGCATCGGGTTGACGCCAGCCTGCTGCAGGCCAAGCACATCGAACCGGGTCAACATGGCCCGCTCCGCCTCGTTCAGGGCAAAGCGCTGCAGGTAGGCATCGGCATCTTCGCGAAAGCGCTGTTTGGCCGAGCGATCCACCGTGAGCTGGTGGAGGGCCTTTTCGAGGACGTTGCGGCTCATGGTCTTACGCGCAGAAGTTGCTGACCAGGCTCAGGAAATCGGCGCGCCGCTCGGTCTGGACCCAGTGCCCGCATTGCCCGAACAGGTGCAGGTCCGCCTGCGGGATGGTGCGGGCCAGCAACTGGCCGCAAGCCGGCGGCACCACGCGGTCTTCGCGTCCGTGCAGCACCAGCGTGGGCGCCTCGATCTTGGCTAGTGCCGCTTCGGGGAAGCCCTTGACCATGGTCGGGCCTTGCGCATTGGGCTGCGGGATCAGTTTGCGCAGCGCGTCCTGCGCGCCGGGACGGGCGCTGGCCGCATAGCGGGATTGCACCATTTCCGGGGTGATGATCGACTGGTCGAAAGGGAACAGGCGCATCGTCTTTTCCATGTTCTCCGGCGACGGCTCGTACTCCCACGCGGAGCGCAAGCCCGGCGTCTGCTCGAACTCCCCTGCCGGCGTGCCGAGCAGCACGAGGCGCTCGACGCGCTTGGGATCGAACACTGCCAGGCCGACGGAAAGCGCCCCGCCGAAGGAGTTGCCGACGAACGAAGCCTTCTCGATGTCCAGCGCATCCATGATCCCGACCAGATGCCGCACCCAGAGCTTGATGTCGTACTTCGTGTCTTCCTTGAATTCGGTAAAGCCGAAGCCGGCGATGTCCGGAACGATGACGCGGAAGGTCTTGGCGAGCTCGCCCATCACGCCCTTCCAGTTCGACCAGCCGGACACGCCCGGCCCCGATCCATGCAGCAGGAACAGCGGCTTGCCCGTGCCCTGGTCGAAGTAGTTGGTTTGGTGTTCCGCGGCGGTCAAGGTCAAGCCGACGCCTTCATACTGACTCATCTCAATTTCTCCATACACATACGTATGTGTATGGTAGGAAGCGAAAGAGATCCGGTCAAGCGAGAATTTCGGCTTATTTATTGGTGTTTACCCGAAAGACGCCACAATCCTTACCGTACATATGTGTATTGACAGGGGGAAGTACAATCCTCACCATCTTTATTGGAGGCACTATGCCAAAAGGCACGGGGACAAGTTCCGCAGCCCCTCGCAACCAACTTACGCCGGAAGACTGGATCAAGGCTGCCCGCAATCTGCTGGTCAGCCGCAGCGTCGACGCCGTGCGCGTCGAGGTGCTGGCCAAGGAGCTGGAAGTCACGCGCGGCAGCTTTTACTGGCACTTCAAGGATCGTGAAGACCTGCTGCAGCGCATGCTGACCGCATGGCGCGATGAGGCTACCGAGCAGATCATCTACCGCTTCGAGCGCCGCGGGCTGGCGCCCCGGGAGCTCGTCCGGGATCTGCTCTCGTTGCCGTTCCGGGGAACGGCTGCGCAGGAGGCAGCGTCAACGGAGCTTGCCATCCGCGCCTGGGCCCGACGCGAAGAGCGCGTGCGCCAGGTGCTCGACGAGGTGGACGCCAAGCGCCTGTCCTATATCGCGCAGTGCTTCAGCGCACTCGGGTTCGACATCCCCGAAGCACGGGCAAGGGCGTTCGCACTATACAGTTATGAATTGTCGGAGTCCCTGCTTTCCCATCAGGGCACCGCAGCGCAGAAGGAAGAGCGCAGGGCCTGCATCGAACGGCTGCTGCTGGCGCCCTGAATCGAAAAAGGGGCACAGACTGTGCCCCTTTGCTTGCTGACAAAGCCGGATCTGCGTTGTCGTGCTCCCCTTGTATGTCGGAAAATATGTCCTGGAAGCCTCAGATCGATGGCCCCATGCCCTGGGCGAAAGCCCAAGTTCGAGGGAGAGCGAGGATCGAGGCTTCCATTTTTGATAGCGTTTAGCCTAAGCCCGAACGGTTGGATGGCAGCACGCCGAATGGTCACAAGGATGGGATAAGCCGAATGGATATCAAGGTTGTAGGAATCGACGTTAGCAAGAACACGCTGGATCTGGACTCTTTGCCTGACAGCGCGAGCTTGCAGTTCATCAATGACGAAGCGGGTATCGCTTCGCTGCTGGCATACCTGGCCGAGCACAACGACGAAGGTCAAATCGATCGCATCGTGCTTGAGGCGACAGGCGGTTATGAAACCAGCGTCAGTATCGCGCTGGCTGGTGCTGGATTGCCGGTCGCGGTTGTCAACCCCAAGCAGGTGCGCGACTTCGCCAAAGCTTGCGGGATTCTGGCCAAGACCGACCGGCTCGACGCGCGCGTGCTGGCGCGTTTTGCCCAGCAGATCCGGCCGCCAGTGCGTCCGCTGCCCGACGAGGCGCAGCGCGAATTTGCTGACCTGTTGGACCGGCGCAGCCAGCTCGTGGTCATGCGGGCGCAAGAGAAGGCTCGAGTCGCCACTGCGCCGCCGCTTGCCATCAAGAGTCTGAAAGAGCATATCGAATGGTTGGACGCCCGCATCAAGTCGCTCGATATCGATATGACCCACAAGCTGCGCACCAGCGACGTATGGAAGCACAAAGTGGAATTGCTTAGCGGTGTGCCGGGCATTGGCAAAGTCAGCGTGTTCACCCTGCTGGGGCGACTGCCCGAGTTGGGTAGGCTCAACCGTCAGCAGATCGCATCGCTGGTCGGTGTGGCGCCGTTTAACGACGACAGTGGCAAGCGCCGGGGACAACGCTACATCCGTGGCGGTCGGGCCGAGGTGCGCAATGTGCTGTACATGGCGACGGTAACAGCGATTCGTCATAACCCTGCCATCCGTAGTTTCTATGAGCGCCTGAGTCTTACCGGCAAGCCATTCAAGCTCGCCGTGACTGCCTGCATGCGCAAGCTGCTGACGGTCCTCAATACCATGGCGAAGACCGGTCAGCCGTGGGAAAACAAACTGCCCGCTTGACACGGTTGCTCTCCCGCGCGCGGGAGAGGGGCTGGGGGAGAGGGCGGGCGCTCGTTACAGCAGCGTGCTGGAACACACCACGGGCTTCGCTTCATGTGGCTCCTAGC
>FTGR01000591.1_pt1 | contig 16836 bp, 17 predicted proteins | sample 1640751 | NCBI WGS metagenome assembly FTGR01 (sample SAMEA3914789, study PRJEB12502) | metagenome | biome: forest; material: soil | place: Canada | collected 2011-07-03 | depth 0.3 m
CGCAAAGAAGAGTGACCGGCAGCCCCCGCAGGGGGATGTCGTACGGCTGTTGGGTCCAAGAGCCATCACCGCTCAATCAAACACAAACAGCACCCAACTAAAAACCTCCCCCAGGCACCAACTCATCCACCAGATCCCGCATATGCCGCCAATGCGACCCCTCCCAAAACACTCGCTGGCAGCAACCGCACGTCACAAACCGCTCCTGCCGCGCAAACACGCCCGCCGGCACGCGCCCGTCCACCTCGGCCTTGTCGATCCGTTGCAGCGGCACATTGCAGTCCAGGCACAGCGAGAACGGTCGCGCGCTGCGGGCCAGGTCGAGCCGCGCGAAGATCTCCCGCAGTTGCGGCGTGGCCTTGATGGCGCGCACGTAGCAGCCATGGGTGACCCCCCGCCGCTTGAGCAGCTCGCGGTCCCGCGTGAGCACGATGCGGCCCTCGCGCATGGCGATGGCCTCGATCTCGCTATCGGCGTAGTGGTTGTCGTAGAGGGTGTCGAAGCCGGTCAGGCGCAGCAGGTGCGCCAGCCCGCCCAGGTGGGCGTCGGCAACGAAGCGCGTGGTGCGCAGCGGCTCGGCGCGCACGCGCAGCAACGGTGTGATGTCGAAGGCTTCGAAGCGGGGATAGACCGAGACGCGGTCGCCATCCTGCAGCAGGCGCTCGAAGCCGCATGACTCGCCATTCACCAGGATCAGCTCGACCTCGGTGTGCGGCACGCCCAGCGCCTCGATCATGTGCTTGACGGTGGCGGCGCGCGCGCAGGCGCATACGCAATCCCGGCCGCGCTGCGCGCGCGGCAGGAAATCGTTCAGTTCCTCGTAGAAACGAAACGTGGCGGTGACGGTGGCCATGGGCCAAAGTATGCCACTGCGTAGCGGCGTTTCAGCCGTTCAGCCGGCCTGGTTGGCCAGCCGCAGCGTGGATTCCACCGACAGCCGTGCCCAGGTGGTCATGGCCTCGGCCGATTCCAGGCAGGCCGGTGGCGCGCTCAAGTAATGCAGCATGGAGATCTCGCGTCCATTACGGCTGTAGCGAAACGGCTCGCCGCCCTCGGCCTCGAAGCGGCCGCGCGTCTTGTCGTCCACCTTCAGGAAGCAGCGCCCGCCCAGCACCAGCGCGAACACCAGGCCGTCGTAGTACAGCGCGTGGCCGCCAAACATGCGGCGCGCGGTGATAGGCCCGATGCGCGCCGCCAGCGGCCCCATCAGTTCGAGCAGGTGGTCGATGAAAGGGTCGGGGCGGCGGGCGGGCATCGCGCTTCGGGCAGGCAGGTGCCTTAGAGCTTCAGGCGTTGCCAGATGGCCTTGGTGGCGCTGGCCGTGTTGAGCGTATAGAAATGCAGCCCCGGCACGCCGGCCGCAAGCAGGCGCTCACACAGCGCGGTGACCACGTCCAGGCCAAAGGCGCGGATCGACTCGCGGTCGTCGCCGAAGCCTTCCAGGCGCTTGGCCACCCAGCGCGGCACTTCGGCGCCGCACATCTCGGAGAAGCGCATCAGCTGCGAGGAATTGGTGATCGGCATGATACCCGGCACGATCGGCACGTCCACGCCCATGGCGCGCACGTCGTCGACAAAGCGGAAGTACGCGTCGGCGTTGAAGAAGTACTGGGTGATGGCCGAGTCGGCGCCAGCCTTGACCTTGCGCACGAAATTCTCGAGATCGTGGCGGGGCGACTTGGCTTGCGGATGGTACTCGGGATAAGCCGCCACCTCGATGTTGAACCAGTCGCCGGTCTCGGCGCGGATGAACGCCACCAGCTCGTTGGCATAGCGGAACTCGCCGATCTCGCCCATGCCCGACGGCATGTCGCCGCGCAGCGCGACGATGTGGCGGATGCCGCCCTCGCGGTAGGTCTTGAGGATATCGCGGATGCTCTCGCGCGAGGATCCCACGCACGACAGGTGCGGCGCGGCCTCGATGCCTTCGCGCTGGATCTCCAGCACGGCATCCAGCGTGCCCTGCTGGGTGGTGCCGCCGGCGCCGAAGGTCACCGAGATGAACTTGGGCTGCAGCGGAGCGAGCTGCGCACGCGTGTTGCGCAGCTTCTCGGCGCCCTCCGCCGTCTTGGGCGGGAAGAATTCAAAGCTGAAGTAGCGGTCTTGCATGATGGTGGCGCGCCGCCTATGGCGCGGCGCGCTGAAAAATTGGCATGGGACGCCGGACGGCGTCAGGCGCTGCGGCGTTCGCCGAGCAGCACGCTCGACAGTGCCCAGGAAATCACGCTGTAGAGGATCGAGCCGAGCAGGGCCGCGCCAAAGCCGGTGACCACGAAACCGGCCAGCAGCTTGCCCACGAACAGGAACAGCAGCGCGTTGATCACGAAGATAAACAGGCCAAGCGTCAGCAGCGTCACCGGCAGGGTAAGGATCACCAGGATCGGGCGGATCAAGGTGTTCACCAGGCCAAGCACCAGCGCCGCGATCATGGCCGAGCCAAAGCCGCCAAGATGAATCCCATCGATCAGGCTACCCACCAGGAACAGCGCGGCGGCGTTGATGATCCAGACGGCCAACAATCTCATGACGGCTCCTTCGCTTGGGCAAGACGGATAACGGATTCGGGGCAGGAGGCCCGCGGCGCGCGGGCGCCGCGGGTTGACGAGCTGGCGGTCGATCGGAAACGGATCAAACAAAGATCAACTGCAGATCAACCGCTGATCAGCGAATCAATAACGGTAGTGATCGGCCTTGTACGGGCCTTCCTTCTTCACGCCGATATAAGCTGCTTGCTGCTCGGTCAGCTCGGACAGTTGCGCGTTCAGCTTCTTGAGCTGCAGGCGCGCGACCTTCTCGTCCAGGTGCTTGGGCAGCGTGTAGACGCCGACCGGGTACTTGCCGCTTTCGCGTTCCTGCCACAGTTCGATCTGGGCGATGGTCTGGTTGGCGAACGAGCTGCTCATCACGTACGACGGGTGGCCCGTGCCGCAGCCCAGGTTCACCAGGCGGCCCTTGGCCAGGATGATGATCTTCTTGCTGGGTTGGTCGCCAACTGCCGGGAAGACCACGTGGTCGACCTGCGGCTTGATCTCGTCCCACTCGTACTTTTCCAGCGAGGCGATGTCGATCTCGTTGTCGAAGTGGCCGATGTTGCAGACGATGGCCTGGTCCTTCATCTTGGCCATGTGGTCATGGGTGATCACGTGGTAGTTGCCGGTGCAGGTGACGAAGATGTCAGCCTTGTCGGCAGCGTATTCCATGGTCACCACGCGGTAGCCTTCCATCGCGGCCTGCAGTGCGCAGATCGGGTCGACTTCGGTCACCCACACCTGGGCCGACAGGGCACGCAGTGCCTGCGCACTGCCCTTGCCCACGTCGCCGTAGCCGGCCACCAGCGCAACCTTGCCGGCGATCATCACGTCGGTGGCGCGCTTGATGCCGTCCACCAGCGATTCACGGCAGCCATACAGGTTGTCGAACTTGCTCTTGGTCACCGAGTCGTTGACGTTGATGGCGGGGAACTTGAGCTCGCCCTTTTGCGCCATCTGGTACAGGCGGTGCACGCCGGTGGTGGTTTCCTCGGTCACGCCCTTGATGGCGTCCAGGTTACGGCTGTACCAGGACGGGTCCTTGGCCAGCTTTTCCTTGATCGCGGCGAACAGGAAGGTCTCTTCCTCGCTGCCCGGGTTGGCGATCAGCGATGCATCCTTCTCGGCGCGGGCGCCCAGGTGCAGCAGCAGCGTGGCATCGCCGCCGTCGTCCAGGATCATGTTCGGGGTGCCGCCATCCTTCCAGTCGAAGATGCGGTGGGTGAAGTCCCAGTATTCCTTCAGCGATTCGCCCTTGAAGGCGAACACCGGCGTGCCGGAAACCGCGATGGCCGCGGCAGCGTGGTCCTGGGTGGAGAAAATGTTGCACGAAGCCCAGCGCACATCGGCGCCGAGCGCCACCAGCGTCTCGATCAGCACGGCGGTCTGGATGGTCATGTGCAGCGAGCCGGCGATGCGCGCGCCCTTCAGGGGCTGGGCAGCGGCGTACTCGTCGCGGATGGCCATCAGGCCGGGCATTTCGGTTTCGGCAATTGCGATTTCCTTGCGGCCCCAGCCGGCGAGGCCCAGGTCGGCCACGAGGTAATCGTTTTTCAGGTCAGTCACTGCGTTCATGTTTCACTCCGATGAAGAGTGGCGACGAAGGACGAGTGCGGGGAAATACGGCCGCGCCATGCAAGGATGGTGAAAACCAAGGCCATTGCATAACGGGCGGATAGGTCGACTCGCCTCCGTGTGTGTGCCACGGATCAGCGAGCGCCGTTGAAGACAGTCCGAGCCTGGCGAATGGCACAATAAGGCCCATTCGTTGCAACGCTCCTCGGAGTGGCGGTATTGTAGCCTGCCAAAAGGCGCCGCGCATTGCCACCCACACGATTTTTATTTGCCGCCCGTCCGATACATGACCCAGACGACACACCGCCCCCCGCGCACCCTGACCATCGCCGGCTCCGATTCCGGCGGCGGCGCGGGCATCCAGGCCGATCTCAAGACCTTTGCCGCGCTGGGCTGCTTCGGCATGAGCGCGATTACCGCCATCACGGCGCAGAACACGCTCGGCGTGACCGGCGTGCACGCCATCCCGGCCGACATGGTGGCGGCCCAGATCGACGCGGTTGCCAGCGATATCGGCGTGGATGCGGCCAAGACGGGCATGCTGGGCACGGCCGCCATCGTCGAAGCGGTAGCCGCCGCGGTGGACCGCCATGGCATCCGCCAGCTGGTGGTGGACCCGGTGATGATCTCCACCTCCGGCGCCACCCTGGCGGACGACGCCACCACCCAGGCCATGGTGCGCCTGCTGTTCCCGCGCGCCGTGCTGGTCACGCCCAACCTGCCTGAGGCGTCCTATTTGCTGGGCCGCAAGATCACCCGGCGCGACGAAATGGAGCAGGCCGCACGCGACCTGGTCGCGCTGGGCTGCCCGGCGGTACTGCTCAAGGGTGGGCACCTGGATCCTGCGGATGCCGGGCTGGACGACCTGCTGCTGGGCGCCGACGGCACCGTGCGCGTGTTTTCACATCAGCGGGTCGACACCCGTAACCTGCATGGCACAGGCTGCACGCTGGCGGCGGCCATTGCCGCCCAGCTGGCGCGGGGCGATGCGCTGAAAGATGCGGTGGAGGTGGCGCTGGATTTCGTGGCCGATGCGATTGTGGCGGGCGCGGATTTTGCGCTTGGAGCGGGCAACGGGCCGCTCAATCACGGCTTTGCGCCGCGGGTGCTGGGGTGAAGCAAGCCAGTGGCGCCGGACGAATCCGCCGAACAGGCCAAGGCCGCGCGCCATGACGACGGCTGTCGCTCCCTCTCCCCTCAGGGGGAGAGGGCTGGGGAGAGGGGTGGCTTAGCTAGGAGCCACTTGAAGCAAAGCCCTCGGTTTTGTCCAGCAGACGGCATATCGAGCGCCCGCCCTCTCCCCCGGCCCCTCTCCCACAAGTGGGAGAGGGGAGCAAACCAGCGGCATTGAACCGAGTCGACGAATGGGCAAACACCGCGCGCCATGACGGCGGCTGTCGCTCCCTCTCCCCTCCGGGCTCCCCCGGCCCACAAGTGGGAGCGCGAGCGAACCAGCGGTATGATTTGCGCCCCAGCCTGACATCCGCCACGCCATGCCTACCCTAGCCCACATCGACCTGCGCACCGACCCCGCTGCCGCCCTCTACCAAAAACACGAAGTAGTCCAGGTGGCCTTCGCCAAAGAACCCGGCGAACTCATCAGCCTCGAAGGCCCCAACCGCTACCAACCCGGCGACGCGATCATCACCGGCTCCACCGGCGACCGCTGGGTCGTATCCCGCGAGCGCTTCGACCCCAAGTACGATCCCCTGCAAGCCGGCACGCACGGCCAGGACGGCGCCTACCAGAACATCCCTGGCGTGGTGCTGGCCAAACGCATGGACGAAGCCTTCAGCATCGCCCGCTCCGCCGGAGGCGACGTGCTGCACGGCGCGGCCGGCGACTGGCTGATGCAGTACGCGCCGAACGACTACGGCATCGTCCAGCAGGCCCGCTTCGCGCAGGTCTACCGGCCGGCACCGAGCCAGGCCTGAAGCTTCAGTTCCCGCCGCTGCTCAGCGGCACCAGCTTGAACGCCGCGCGCGCCACGCAAACCACTTCACCAGCACCGTTCTTCACTTCGCCCTCGCAAAACGCGATGCGCGCCCCGCGCCGCATGCAACGCGCTTCCAGGTGCAGCTCGCCCCGCGCGGCGGCGAGGAAGTGCGTGGACATATCAATGGTGATCACGCCGGTTTCCAGCGGCGCGTGCGAGCGCGCGGCGCCACTGAGCGTGAAATCCAGCGTGGCCATCAAGGTGCCGCCGTGCACGTCGCCCCGGCTGTTGACCAGGAACGGGCTGGCCGGCAGGCGCGTGCGGCACAGGCCTTCTTCCATCTGCACGGGCTGCAGGCCGAGATGACGCATCAGCGGGATGTCGATGCCGAAATAGGGCTTCTCGGGCGTGCCCGGCGCCACCGGGACAATCTGAGCGGTGCTTTCCAAAACAGTTCTTCCTTATTGGCGTTATGCGAGTTCCACCACCGCCTGGCCCTCGGCGACGGCGTCGCCTTGCTGCACCAGGATGGTCTTGACCACGCCAGCATATTCGGATTCGAGCGGAATCTCCATTTTCATGGACTCGATCATCATCACGGCGTCGCCGGCCGCAATGGTAGCGCCAACTTCGATATGGATGGCGCAGACATGGCCGCTCACCGCGGCTTCGATCTTGTTCATCAGGCAGCTCTCTGGGTAGGTTGTTGGTTCTCTGCGGCGGGCGTAGCCAGCACGCGCTGGGCCAGCGCGGTATCGATGCGCCCGGCCAGGAAATCGGGATGCGCAAGCACGCGCAGGATGAAAGGGATGTTGGTCTTGACGCCGGCGATGGCGAAGTCTTCCAGCGCCGCGCGCAGCGTGGCGATGGCCTCGCCGCGATCGGCGCCGGTGGCGACCACCTTGGCCAGCATGGGATCGTAGTACGGCGTCACGCGGGCGCCTTCGGCGTAGCCGGTCTCCACGCGGATGCCCGCGCCTTGCGGCGGGCGGAACACATCCAGCGGGCCGGGCGACGGGAAGAAGCGCACCGGGTCCTCGGCATACACGCGCGCCTCGATGGCGTGGCCTTGCGCAGGCACCGCGCCGCCCGGCAGCACATCATCGATGCGCTCGCCGCGCGCCAGCCGGATCTGCGCGGCCACGATGTCCACGCCGGTGATCTGCTCGGTGACGGCGTGCTCCACCTGCAGGCGCGTGTTCATCTCCAGGAAGACGAACCCGGTCGCCGGGGTGTGCAGCATTTCCACCGTACCGATCACGTCGTAGCCAATGCCGGACAGCAGCGCCGAGAGCTTGGCCGCCATGGCCTCCACCTCGGCGCGGTCGAGCCCGTGCGCGCGCGCTTCCTCAATGACCTTCTGGTGGCGGCGCTGCACGGAGCAATCGCGCTCCCACAGGATGCGCACGCCGCCGCGGCGGTCGGCCAGCACCTGGAACTCGATATGGCGCGGCTGCTCGACCAGCTTCTCCAGGTACAGCTCGGCCAGGCCGAAGCTGCGCTGCGCCACCGAGCGCGCCTGCTGCCAGCCGGCGGCCAGGCCGGCCGCGTCGCGCACGGGCACCATGCCGATGCCGCCGCCACCGCCGGCGGGCTTGATCAGCACCGGATAGCCGATGCGCTGCGCCGCCGCGGCCACGGTATCCATGTCGTCTGGCAGCACCTCGGAGCTGGGCGCCAGCGGCATGCCTTGCGCGGCCATGAAGGCGCGCGCTTCGGTCTTGTGGCCAAGGCGCCGGATCCAGTGCGGGGACGGGCCGATGAAGCACAGGCCAGCTGCCTCCACGCGCTCGGCGAAGGCGGCGTTTTCCGACAGGAAGCCGTAGCCCGGATGTACCGCATCGGCGCCGCTGGCGCGCGCGGCATCCAGCAGCTTGTCCTGGTCCAGGTAGCTGGCCAGCGGCGGCGCTTCACCCAGGCGCAGCGTGACATCCGCCTCGCGCAGGTACGGCAGGTCCGCGTCGGCATCGGAGTACACCGCGACCGATTCCAGGCCCAGCCCGCGCAGCGCGCGGATGATGCGCGCCGCCACCGCGCCGCGATTTGCGACCAGCACGCGGCGCAGTGGACGTACCGTTTCATAAGCGTTCGTCGTGGCGTTCATGACGTCTCTCCCGCGCGGATCACCACCGCATCCACCAGCACCGGCGCCACGCTGCCGCGGCTCACCATGACCGGATTGGCGTCCACCGAGCGTACCCGTCCCTGCGAGCGCACCATCCAGTCGCCCAGGCGCACCAGCATTTGCGCCAGCGCGTCCACGTCGACCGCCTCCATGCCGCGCAGCGCGCCGAAAGCACGCGCAATGCGCAGCCGGCCGATGGCCTCGCGCGCTTGCGTGGCGCTGAAGGGCGCGACGAGGAACTGCACATCGTCGATCGCCTCGACCAGCACGCCGCCCTGCCCCACCATCACCACCGGCCCGTAGACGTCGTCGATATGCGCGCCGACAGCCAGCTCGAAGGCACCGCGCTGCTGGCGCGCAATCAGCACGCCGCCGTGCTTGACGCCTTCGCTCGCGGCCAGCCCGCGCAGCATACGGTCCAGGTCATCAAAGGCCGCCAGCGCCTGCGCTTCGTCGGCAAGGCCGAGGCGCACCAGGCCGAGCTCGGACTTGTGCGTGATATCGGGCGAGACGCCCTTGGCCACCACCGGCGTACCCAGCTCCGCCAGCGCGCGGCGCACATCGCCCGCGCTGTGGCACAGGCGATGCGCCACTACCGGCAGGCCCGCCTGCGCCAGCGCGGCCAGGCTCGCCACTTCGTCGAGCGATACGCTGGTGGCGCCACCGTCCTTGGGAACGGATGGCGGCAACGCGGCAGGCTCCGCCAGTGCCGAAGCATTCACTGCCACATGCTGCGCCAGCATGCCGAGCGCACGCATGGCCGCGCGTTCGCTGTCGAATACCGGCACGCCCTGCGCGCGAAACGCCTGCGCTACCCATTCCTGGTTGGCGCCGACCGCCACCGGCACGCCGCTGGCCGAGGCGAAGCGTCCGGTCTGCGCGGAGAAGTCGGCAAAGTCGTAGCCCTCGCCGCCGATGGGAAAGCCCACGAAGATCATGTCGGCCTGGCGCTGCGCGGCTACCACGTCCAGCGTCTGGCCGTAGATCTGCGGCTGGCCCAGCAATGCGGTGGTCATGTCGATCGGGTTGCGGGCCGACACGAAGGAAGGAAGCACCGCCTTGAGCGCGGTAGCGCCCTCGCCTTCGAACTGGCACAGCGAAAGCCCTTGGTCCTCGGCCGCGTCGGCCGCCAGCACGCACGTAGCGCCCGAGTTGCTGATGGCCACCACCTTGCGCCCGCGCGGACGCTGCCCGCCGATAAAGACCTGGCTGTACTCGACCAGCTCGCGGAAGTCCGCCACGCGCTGGATGCCGTGCTGGCGCAGGAACGCATTGGCCAATGCGTCCTCACCGGCCAGCGCACCGGTGTGCGAGCTGGCGGTGAGTTGCCCGGCCTGCGTGCGACCAGCCTTGACGGCGAGGATGGGGATGTCGCGCTGATGCGCGATCCGCGCGGCCTGCGCGAGCACCGCCGGGTCCTTCAGCGATTCGATATAGAGCAGCAGCACGCGGATTTCCGGATCGGCCGCGACCGCGCGCAGCACCTCGGCGGCCGTGATGTCCGCCTCGTTGCCGGTCGCCACCATGTAGCGCACGCCGATGCCCTTGCGGCGCAGCCCGCCATAGACAATGGAGGAACCCGCGCCGCTCTGGCTGACGATGGCCACCGGGCCGTCCTGGCCCGCTTCCTCATTGATCATGGTGGAGAAATGCAGGATGGCACCATCGCGGAAGTTGGCCACGCCCTGCGTATTCGGGCCGAACAGGCGCAAGCCGCCCACGCGCGCACGTTCGACCAGCTTGCGTTGCTGCGCGGCGCCAGCTTCGCCCAGCTCCGCAAAGCCGGAGGAATAAATCACCGCTGCGCGTGCCTTGACCGCCAGGCACTGGTCGATGGCCCGCTCGACTTCCTGCCCCGCCACGCTCACCACCACGAGATCGGGCGCATCCGGCAAGGCAGCCAGTTCGGGATACGCCTGCAGGCCCTGGATCTGCGCGCGCTTGGGATTGACCGGATACACGCGTCCGGCAAAGCCGTAGCGGCGCATGTAGTCGATGGGCCGGCCGCCGGCCTTGATGGGATTGTCGGAAGCGCCGAGGATGGCGACCGAGCGCGGGGCCAGCAGCTCGAGGATGTTGTCGCTCATCTCAGTCCACCTTCACCTTGGCTTGCGTCGCCACGCGTTTCCACTTGACCAGTTCGGCCTGCACGAAGGCGCCGAACTGCTCCGCGTTCAGCGTGCCGGGCGTGGTGCCGCTCTGCGCCAGGTTGGCCTTGGACTCCGCCGTGTTCATGCTTTTCACCGCATCGCGGTTCAGGCGCTCCACCAGCGGCTTGGGCAGGTTGGCCGGGCCGTAGAAGCCGATCCAGGTGGTGGCCTCGTAGCCGGGCACGCCCTGCTCGGCGATGGTGGGCACGTTGGGCAATGCCTCGCTGCGCTTGGCCGATGTCACGCCGATGGCCTTGACCTTGCCGTCCTTCACATACGGCGCCATCGTCATCACGTCATGGAACAGCGCGGGGATCTGGCCGCCGAGCAGGTCCGACAGCGCCGGCGCCGCGCCCTTGTAGGGTATATGCGTCAGCGGCGCATTGGTCATCAGCCGCAACAGTTCGCCCGACATATGCGTGGCGCCGCCGATGCTCGATGAGCCGAATGACAGCCCGTCCTTCTGCGTCTTCGCGTACGCCAGGAATTCCTGCAGGTTCGACACCGGCACGTTGTTGTTCACCACCAGCACGTTGGGCGTGGTCGCCAGCAGCGCGATCGGCGTGAAGTCCTTGGCCGCGTTGTAGGGCAGCTTGGGCCGCACCGCGGGATTGATCACCTGATGCGTGGCGCTGACCAGCAGCGTGTAGCCGTCCGGGCTGGCGCGCGCCACGATCTCGGTGCCGATCTGGCCGCTGGCGCCGGCGCGGTTGTCCACCACAAAGGGCTGCTTGAACTCGGCTTGCATGTCGCGCGCGATGCGGCGCGCCAGCAGGTCGGTCATGCCGCCGGCGGGAAAGGGCACGACGATGGTGACGGGCTTGTGCGGCCATTGCTCCTGCGCCTGCGCGCCGGCGGCGGGCAGCAGCGCGGCGCCAACGGCGAGCGTTGCGGTGACGATGGCGCCAAGGGCGGGACGGTGCGCAAGTAAAGGTCGGTGATTGGGCAAGGCTGTCTCCATTGATCGTTTGTGTCTGGTTTTTTGGCGCTTTCCCGTCTCAGGGCCGGATGCCGAACTTGCGCACGCCCGGCTCGCGCAGCGGCGCCGCCAGGTTGGCGAACTCGCACAGCAGCGAGCGCGTGTCGCGCGGGTCGATGATGTCTTCCACCACGAAGGCTTCGGCGCTGCGGAACGGCGAGGTAAGGCTGCGCACGCGCTGCTCGATCTCGGCGCGCTTTTGCACGGGGTCGTCGGCGCCTTCGATCTCGGCCTTGTAGGCGACTTCCAGCCCGCCCTCGATCGGCAGCGAGCCCCAGTTGCCGGACGGCCACGTATAGCGGAAGTTGAAGCGCCCCATATGCTGGTGCCCCGCCGCCGCCACGCCATAAGCGCGGCGCAGGATCACGGAGCACCACGGCGTGGTGGCCTGGTACACCGCGGCCAGCGCGCGCACGCCGTAGCGCATGGTGCCGGCCTTCTCGGCTTCCAGGCCGATCTGGAAGCCGGCGATATCGACCATATTGATCACCGGCAGGTGGAAGGCTTCGGCCAGGTCCACGAAGCGGATGAACTTCTCCGCGGTGGGGCCGTCCCAGCCGCCGCCGTAGTGATACGGATCGCTCGCCACCACCGCCACCGGCCAGCCATCCACCCGGGCCAGCCCGGTCACGATGGCGCGGCCCCAGTGGCGGCCCATCTCGAAGAAGGAGCCCTGGTCCACCAGCGCCTCGACAATGGGGCGCACCTTGTAGACGGAGCGGCTGTCGCGCGGGATCGCCGACAGCAGCCATTCGTCGCGGCGCGAGGGATCGTCGGTGGGTTCGATGCGCGGCGGCAATTCATGCACCGAGCCCGGCAGGTAGGACAGGAAGCGGCGCGCCCGCGCGAAGGCTTCTTCCTCGCTCGCCACTTCATCATCGACCACGCCGTTGCGCGTATGGATCTGGCTGCCGCCGAGTTCGTTCTTCTCCAGCACCTGGCCGATGCGCGCCACCACCGGCGGGCCGGCGTTGAACAGCTGCGCGGTGCCCTTGACCATCACCGAGTAGTGGCTCGCGGCGACGCGCGCCGCGCCCATGCCGGCCACCGAGCCCAGCGCCAGCGACACCACCGGCACCAGCGACATGTTCTCCACCACGTGCTGCCAGACCTTCATGGTGGGGATGTTGGTATAGCCCTTGTTCTCGATATTGCGCACCGAGCCGCCACCGCCGGTGCCATCCACCAGCCGCACCATGGGCAGGCGCAGGTCGTGCGCCATCTTCTCGGCGTGGATCAGCTTCTCTCCGACCGCGCCGTCGTTGGCGCCGCCACGCACGGTGAAGTCGTCGCCCACCAGCACCACCGGGCGGCCGTCCAGCTTGGCGCGACCCATCACCAGGTTGGCGGGCGTGAGGCCCACCAGGCGGCCGTTGCTGTCGTACTGGCCGCTGCCGGTGAGCGCGCCCACCTCGCGGAAGGAGGCAGCATCGGCGATCGCGTCGATGCGCTCGCGCACGGTCAGCTTGCCGGCGTCCTTGTGGCGCTTGACCTTGTCGGGGCCGCCGAGCTGAGCGGCGAGTTGCTTGCGATAGGCCAGTTCATCGATTTCGGGCTGCCAGGACACGTCGGTCTCCTTAGTGCTGTCGTTATGTGCGTAGGCTCTCTCAGTGCAGCAAACGTGCCAGGCGCGCCAGCCCTTGATTTCATTGTTCTTTTTATTGCCCGCTGATATTGTGTTCGCAATAAGGACACCAGAGTGTCCACTATGGAGACACGGCATGTCGTCAGCAGCGACACCCGAAGACACTTTCCCCGGCACTGAAGACAGCCTCGGCGTGCTGGTCGCCAGCCACGCGGGAGACGTACTCGCCAGCCTGGGCCTGGCCGCCGACGCCTCGCTGGCGACCGCCGCACTGGCCGCCACCGCGCAACTCGCCAGTGACGACGATCTCCACCAGGATGCCGGCCGCCTGTTCGAGTGCAGCCTGCCCGGCGCCGGCGGCAAGCCCGCGCGCCGCTTCATCGCCATGCGCCTTCGGGACCGCGCGCGGCAGGTCATCCTGTTGCGCCCGGCCGAGCGCGACGCTGCCCTGTTCGACTTCCTGGGCGCGGTGCCCTTTGCCGGCGCGATCCTCGATCACTTCATCACCAACCCCTACCAGGCCATCACCGTGGCGGACCGCGCCGGCAACATGCGCTTCATCAGCCCGGTGCACGAGAAATTCCTCGGCCTGCGCACCGGTGAGGGCACGGGCCGGCCCGCGGTAGACGTCATTCCCAATTCGCGCCTCGCGCAGGTGGCCGCCAGCGGCAAGGCAGAGATCGGGCAGCTGCAGGAGATGAACGGCGTGACGCGCGTGGTGAACCGCATCCCGATCAGCGCGGGCGGCGAGGTGGTCGGCGCCATCGGCCAGATCCTCTTCAAGGAGCCCGAAGCCATCGGCCGCATGCATCGCGAGATGACGCAGCTGCGCTCGCAACTGGCGCAAACACAGCGCGAGCTGGACGCGTTGCGCGAGCAGCAAGCGAGCCCGGGCCCCGGCCTGCTGATCGGCGACAGCGCGCCGATGCAACGCCTGCGCCGCGAGATCGACACCGTGGCACGCCTGGACGTGCCGGTGCTGATCCTCGGCGAAAGCGGCACCGGCAAGGAACTGGTGGCGCGCGCCATCCACGGCGCCAGCCGCGCGGCCGGGGGCAAGCCGCTGGTCAGCCTGAACCTGGCCGCGCTGCCCGCCACGCTGATCGAGTCCGAACTGTTCGGGCATGTGGCCGGCGCCTTCACCGGCAGCCAGCGCGGCGGCCAGGCCGGCAAGCTGGAGCAGGCCGCGGGCGGCACGCTGTTCCTCGACGAAGTCGCCGATATCCCGATGGAGATGCAGGTCAAGCTGCTGCGCGTGCTGGAAGACCATATGGTGGAGCGGCTGGGCAGCCGGCAGGCGCAGCGCGTGGACTTCCGTCTGGTGGCGGCGACCAACCGCGACATCCAGGCGCTGATCGACGGTGGGCGCTTCCGCCTGGACCTGTACTACCGCCTGAGCGGCGTGGTGCTGCGCATTCCCGCGCTGGGCCAGCGGCGCGAGGACATCCCTGCCCTGCTGACCCATTTCGTGCGCGGCTTCTGCGCGCGCAACCAGGTGCCGGTGCCGGAGGTGGCGTCCGAGGTGCCGCGCTATCTGGCCGAGCGGCGGTGGCCGGGCAATGTGCGCCAGCTCAGGCAGAAGATCGAGGAAGCGCTGGTGTTCTGCGACGGCCGCGTGCTGCGCGCGGCGGATTTCGCGCGGGGCGAGGAAAGCGCGGCGGCGTTCAGCGTGAGCGAGCCGGCGTTGCCGTTTGGCGCGGCACTGGACGATGCGTCGGACGACGCCGCGCTCGATGTGGGCGCCGCATCGTCGGCGGACCTGCGGGAGGTAGCGTACGAGGCCGTGCTGCAGGCCATCGCACGGCACGGCGGCAACAAGAAGCGTGCGGCGGAGCAACTGCGCATTTCACGCTCGCATCTGTACAAGCTCCTGGAGCGCGGCGCGCGCGGCTGAGCACGAACGATTGCGTGGCTTACAGAATCTCCCGGATGAACCAGGCATTGAAGCGGTAAAGCGCAATGGATGGAATGACGGCAAACAAGAACAGGCGGATGACTGCGCGCCGGTTCCTATAGAGGTAGAGCGCCATCAGATCCCGCAGCGCATAGCTGGCAGCCAGCACCAGCAGCGGAATGTAGGCCAGGAAGCAAAACAGGAAGATCCAGACAACGGCGCCGCCCTGCATCGCGCGGTCGAGAAATCCAGCGTCGTCCATCCAGTGCGCATCCCCTGCACTGAATGTGACGAGCAGCATCAACAAGGAAGCGATCAGCGTGGGACAGCGAAGCATTCAGATCGGCTCTCTCGCTTCGCCCTGCTCACCATCGAGCAGCCCGCACAGCATCCGCTCAGGATTGGCCAGGAAATCGCGCGTCACGCGGAAGTGCTCGGTGTCCTGATAGTCGATTCGCGCCACGCCGTCCGGCGAGCAATTGTAGATCCACGCATCGGGATAGGCCATCAGGATCGGCGAGTGTGTGGCGATGATGAACTGCGAGCCGTCTTCCACCAGATCGTGGATGCGCGACAGCACCGCCAGCTGCCGCTGCGGCGACAGCGCCGCCTCGGGCTCGTCGAGCAGGTAGAGCCCGTTGCCGCCGAAGCGATGCATCATCAGCGCGAGAAACGATTCGCCATGCGATTGCTCGTGCAGCGAGCGCCCGCCATAGGCGTGGATGACGGGCGGGCTGAAGGCCGGCTCCTGGTCCAGGCGCTCGATTTCCGTGGCCACGTTGAAGAAGCTCTCCGCGCGCAGGAAGAAGCCATCGCGCGGCCGCTTGAAGCCGCGTGCGACGCGCAGGTATTCGTGCAGTTCCGAATGCGAGCGGCGCGTGCCGAAGCTGAAATTGCGCGAGCCGCCCTCGGCGTTGTAGCCCATGGCCACGGCGATGGCCTCCATCAGTGTGGACTTGCCCGAGCCGTTCTCGCCGACCAAGAAGGTGACCTTGGGGTGCATCTCCATCGCGTCGAGCGTGCGCACCGCGGGCAGGCTGAACGGATAGCGCTCGAAGCTGTCTACGATGTCGCGCCGCAGGGTGACGCGGCTGATGAACTGGGACGAGATCATGGGGTTCGCCGGTGGAGGGCACGCCACTATCGTAACGCAGTGCAGCGCCTACAGCACCAGGCGCATGGCGATGCGTTGCCGCAAACCAAGCTGCGCTTCGCGCGCCAATGCAGCAGCCAGTTCGGGGCACAGATCCGCGTCGCCGAGCCGGCGAAAGCCAAGGCGCGCGTAAAACGGCGCATTCCACGGCAGGTGGCCGAAGGTGGTGAGATTCAGCGACTGCAACCCCTGCCGGCGCGCGTTGTCCGCTACGGTGTCCACTAGCGCGCGGCCAATGCCGCGGCGGGCATGGGCGGGATGGACGTCCATTTCGTCGAGATACGCATTCTGTCCCTGCACGCTGGCCAGCGCGAAGCCGGCGGTTGCGCCATCGTCGGCAATCGCCACCCACAAGCGGCGCTCGCGCTGCGCGCATTGCAGGTCTTCGATGGGGGTGACTTGCTCGCGCAGCGCTGCCGGCAAGTCGGATTCGGGAAATAGCGTGGCGGCCGCGCGTTCGATGGCAGCAAGGATGGGTACGTCTGCAGTGGTGGCGAGGCGGATGACTGGAGATGGCATGGGAGTTTGTGCGGTGGTGGCAAGCTCAGGCTCGCGCCCTCTCCCCCGGCCCCTCTCCCACAAGTGGGAGAGGGGAGCCAACCGGCGGTAGTAAAAGCATCACTCGGTGTAGCCGTGATTTCCGCCCCCAGGCGGAAATCACCCACGCGCGATGCGAAGCGAGCCGTGAAGGTTTGAATCTCCCGTTATGCGGCGCCTCGTCGGCAGGCCAAAAGAGCGGAAAAGAGGAGGCCATGTTTGAGTATCGCCTTAAGGCGATGCGAGTTTGGCCTCCGGCCGCTCTTTTGGACTGACGACGAGGAGTCTTTCGCCGCATCCGGGTCGCCTTCTTTGCCTACTTTCTTGGCGAGACAAGAAAGTAGGTCGCCTCCCCGCAGGGGAGGTGAAACTGC
>FTGR01000622.1_pt1 | contig 16272 bp, 13 predicted proteins | sample 1640751 | NCBI WGS metagenome assembly FTGR01 (sample SAMEA3914789, study PRJEB12502) | metagenome | biome: forest; material: soil | place: Canada | collected 2011-07-03 | depth 0.3 m
GCTTTCTTTTGGTTACTTTTCTTTACGAGTAAAGAAAAGTGACATCTCACACGTTCCAAAACGGCCAACACCGTACAGCCGCGACAGCAGCTAGAAGCATCAAAACCCCGCCCTAAAGAGACACCCCCGCGTCAGCGGGCTAGACAGTGTCCTGTTCCCAAAACGATGCGTGCCCGCGCAACCAGCGACGCCGGGATACTCCGCGAACACTTGCGCTCGTGGGACTGCTTGACCGGATTGTTCAAGCGGATTCAGCCCTGGGGCGGCGCTTCCGGCAGCGTAAGCACCCCCTTGGCGCACAGCTCCCGCAGCCGTTCGTCGCTCATCGAAAGCAGCCGGCGCAGCACGTCGCGCGTACCCTCTCCCAACGTGGGCGGCGCGTTACGGATAGGCAGACGCTGGCCGTCAAGGCGGTAGGGCGGCGCGAACACCGGCGTACTGTTCGACACCGGGTGCGGCATGTCGCGCAGCAGGCCGCCCAGGCGTGTGCGCTCACTGGTCAGCGCCTCGTGCAGGCCGGCCACCTTGCCACACGGAATGCCGCAAGCCGTCATGCGCTGGAGCAGCAGGTCGCGCGCAAAGCTGCGAATCAGCCCCGTGAGAAGCGGCGTCAACGTAAGCCGGTTCCTGGTACGCTCCACACCGGTCGCAAAGCGGGGGTCCTCGACGATATCGGGGCGCTGGATGACTTGGCGGCAAAACTTGTCGAACTGGGCGTTATTGCCCACGGCGATGATTAGCGGACCGTCGGCGGCCTCGAACATGCCATAGGGAACGATGGAGGGATGGGCGTTGCCATAGCGCGCGGGATCATGCCCGAGAAGCATCGCATCCAATCCATAGTAGCCGGTGACCATGATGCCGCAGTCGTAAAGCGCCATCTCGATGAGCCTGCCGCGGCCTGTGCGTTCGCGGCGAAACAGCGCGGCCAGCACGGCTTGCGCCGCGTACATGCCGGTCATCATGTCGACCACGGCCACGCCGAACTTGAGCGGCGGCTGCCCGGCCTCGCCGTTCAGGGCCATCAGCCCCGCTTCGCCCTGGATAACCAGGTCGTAGCCGGGGCGCGTGGCCTCGGGGCCGCTGCTGTCATAGCCAGCCACTGCGCAGTAGATGAGGTCGGGCCTGAAGGCCTTGAGCCGCTCGTAGCCCAGACCCAGCTTTTCGGCGCCGCCAGTCTTGAAGTTGTGGATCACTACATCGAATTGCGGCAGCAAGTCATGGATGATCTGTACGCCTTCCGGGCTTTGCAGGTCCACCGTGATGGACCGCTTGTTGCGGTTCATGCTGTTGTAGTAGGTCGTCTCGGTCTTGCCGATGCGCATGCCCCAGTCGCGCGTGTCGTCGCCGCGGCCCGGGTGTTCGACCTTGACCACCTCGGCACCGAAGTCAGCAAGCACCTGGCCGCACAGCGGACCGGCGAACACGCGCGAGAGATCGAGCACGCGCACGCCTTCGAGCGGGAAATCGATGTCTCGGGATGGTTCGATAAAGGTCATAGGTTTGTCTGCCAGGCGCACGCAGCGACGAACGCTCTGTGCCACATGAAAATTCCTGGTTCACTCAGCCGCGCGGCGCATCGTCAGCGCTCTTGCGGATGTGTTCGGGCACCGGCACCCCAAAGCGGCTATCAACAGTGCAATAGTCGACGGCGAGCCGCCCGACCGGCTTCATGGCGGCGATGTCAATCCCGCCGCGATCGCGCCAGACGTCATCGTCGATATGGAAGCGGACAATCTTCCCAAAAATCACCTGATCGCCAACATCACCCACTCGAATGACTCGGTCGAATACGCACTCCATCGCAACTCGCGCGCCTGCAACGCGGGGTACGCTCACGAGCTCTCCAGGCTCCTTTCCAAGGTTCGCAACTTCGAACTCGTCGACTTCGGGTGGATGATCGACCGCAGTCAGATGCATTTTCTCAACAAGTTCCAGTGATACGACATGGACGACGAATGCCTCCGTACTGAGTATGTTACGGAGAGTATCCTTGGAATTCTGGTCGCCCTTGGAAAGAATCGAAATGCTGACGATCGGAGGATTCCTCGACACCACTGTAAAGAATGAAAATGGCGCAAGATTCGCTGTGCCGTCTCCCGCCACGCTGGAGATCCAGCCTATGGGTCGAGGAACCACGACCCCCTTGAGAATCCTATAGATCGTATCCGTATCAAGTACGCGAGGATCGATTTTCACATGCGCTCCTTGCAGCCGGTACTCCTTCGCTCAACCAGGAAGGATCGACATGCTCTCCGAAACACTTCATCAAACTACTGATTGCCCGCGCAAACGCTCGATGACGTGATCGTCGTAGCCAAGCACAGTCTTCAGAACGCTTTCCGTATGTTCGCCAAGCATCGGCGGATGCAAAACCGTCTCAGGCGGCGTAACGCTCATTCTGACCGGGTTCCGCACCAGGTGAACGGTACCGCCGAGCGGATGCCCGGTCTCCACCTTCAGGCCTCGCGCCCTCACCTGCTCGTTCTCGAACACTTCCGCCAGATCATTGATGGGACCACATGGCACGCCCTCTTCTTCCAGCAGCGCAATCCACTGATGCTTGCCGCGCGTGCGAACCATTTCTGCCAGGAGCGGCACAAGCGTGTCCCGGTTGAGCACACGCGCCGGGTTGGTCGAGAAACGTACGTCATCCGCCAGCTCGCCCCTGCCGCCGGCCTGAACAAACTTCCGAAACTGGCCGTCATTTCCAACAGCAACAATGATCCAGCCATCGCTCGCCTCGAACGCCTGGTAGGGCACAATGGTCGCGTGCGCATTGCCCCAACGCTTCGGCGCAGTGCCGCTCGTCAGGAAGCTCGCACTCACATTGGCCAGCATCGCCACCTGCACATCCAGCAGCGCCAGGTCGATGTACTGTCCCTCCCCCGTACGATCACGGTGTGCCAAGGCCGCGAGCACTGCAGCGGTCGCGTACATGCCCGTCATCAGATCTGCAATCGCAACTCCCGCCTTCTGGGGCCCCCCGCCCGGGCGGCCATCGTGTTCACCCGTGACGCTCATGAAGCCGCCCAAACCCTGAACGATGAAATCGTAGCCGGCTCGCGAGGCATATGGCCCGGTCTGCCCGAAACCGGTAATGGAGCAATAGATGAGGTCTGGCTTGATTGCCTTCAGCGACGCGTAGTCGAGCCCATACTTCTCCAACTGGCCGACCTTGTAGTTCTCCAGAATGACATCGCTCCGGGCCGCGAGTTGGCGCACGATCGCTTGCCCCTCCGGTGTGGCAATGTCGACCGTCACCGATCGCTTGTTCCGGTTGGCAGCAAGGTAGTAGGCGGCCTCGCGTGTCTCTTCCCCGTCCGGTGTCTTGAGGTACGGCGGCCCCCAGTGGCGCGTGTCGTCCCCAACGTTCGGGCGCTCAATCTTGATGACATCGGCCCCAAAGTCGGCGAGCGTCTGGGCACACCAAGGCCCGGCAAGAACACGCGTGAGATCCAGCACGCGGATGTGTTTGAGTGCACCCATTTGAGGCTATTCCTGTTGATTGAAATTCACTGTCCGAACCACTCGCCAAGCCACTCGCGTCTGCTGGCGCTCACGCGGGCTCCGACTCTGACATGCGCACGGCCGATTGCTGCCTGCGAACCAGGAGTGGTACGCCGACCAGGAGGATGGCCGCTGCCAACGCCTGGACACCCGCAGCGGAGAAGAAGCCACTGGCATAGGTGCCGGAGATATCGCGCACGTAGCCGATCAGCCACGGCGTCAGAAACCCTGCGACATTGGCAATCGAACTGATGAGCGGCACGCCCAGTGTCGCGGCCTTGCTGTCCATGAAGCGCACCGGGATCTGCCAGAACAGAGAGATTCCGGCACCGGTGCCCGCCAAGGCGAGAACCAGTGTGGTGAACGTCGCGACACGGCTGTCGTGCCAGACGAGCGCCAGCACCACGATGCTGGAGACGCTGACGGCCGACGCAATCACGCAAGCCAGACGGATGTCCTGATATCGGCTAACGAAAGACGAGAATGCTATGTTGCCGACGGCGCCGAGTACGCAAATCGCAGCGATCACGTTGCCGATCGCACCGTACCCACCGAAGCCGGCCTCGCTCAGGATTGTCGGTGTAAAGAAGCTCAGTGCAGCATTGGACGTCAAGATCCCGAAATAGGTTGCCGCGAGTACCCAGGTGACCGGATTGCTCAGCAATGAGGTCGATCTCGTAGCCGGAGAGATAAACCGCTTACGGTCGCGCTCCAGGTCCATCCGGATAAGGCGCCTCTGCTCTCCTGATAGCCAACGCGCGGCATCCGGGCCATCGGGAAGGATGGCGAACACCACGCCGGAAAGCAGTATCGTCGGAACAGCCTGCACAAGAAACATCCATCGCCACCCGGCAAGGCCCCAAAGTCCGGTCATGTGGTCAAGCACAAAACCACCGGTCAGCCCGACGGCAACCGTCGAGCAGATCGCCGCAGAATGAAAGATGCTGAAGTTCCGCGTGCGTCGCTGCGTGGGGAACCACTGGTTCAGGTAAAGAATGACACCCGGATAAAACCCCGCCTCGAAAGCGCCTAGCAGGAACCGTAGTGCGTAGAACATGGAAGTGGATTTGACAAACATCATGGCGACACTGGTTACTCCCCAACCGAGAGCAATCGCCGAGATCGTTGCCCGTGCGCCGACGCGACTCTGGATCATCGAACTCGGCACGCCCATTACCACATAACCGAGGAAGAACAACCCCGCACCAAATCCATAGACGGTCTCGCTGAAGCCCAGGTCCGGCAGCATCTGCAACTTCGCGAATGCTACGTTCGCCCGGTCCACCCACGCCAACATCCATAGAGCGAACAGGATCGGCAAGATACGCCATTCGGACGATCTATACGCGTTGCGCAATGCGGAATCAGCGTCGATTCCGGCCGCTGGCGCATCCGCTTCGAACGACGAGTTCATGACAATGTCTCCTTGTGAGGCGTCCCAGGCTGGGTGCCGCCTCAATTGATATCTATGGCTCCGATCGGCGGCGCGCGTGCTGGCGCGCTCACTCCCACTTGGCCGGAAGGACCTCACCGCGGTTCTCACCGAAGCCGATCCGCGCGTATCCCGGCCGCTCGCACCAACCCGTCATCACCACGACATCGCCATCTTCGAGAAAAGACCGGGTCTCTCCGGTGCCTAACTGGATGGGCGCACGCCCCGCTTTGGTCAGTTCGATGAGCGCGCCTGCCTCTGCGGGCGACGGACCCGAAATGGTTCCACTGCCCAGCAGGTCACCGCTTCTCAAGTTGCACCCCCCTACGGTGTGATGGGCAACCATCTGCGCGACGGTCCAATACTGGTGACGAAAGCTTGTTCGTGAAACGGGCGTGGGAGGAACATCGCTGAGGCGATGGCTCTTCGTTTCCAGCGCAACCCCGAGCTGAATATCGATCGCACCGCTTTCCAGCGTGTCCGATGAAGCCAGGTACGGGAGCGGCGACGGGTCGCCGGATGGCCTCTCCCACGCAACGCGAAACGGTGCGAGCGCATCCATCGTGACAATCCACGGGGAAAGCGTCGTGGCGAAGTTCTTGGCGAGAAATGGCCCTAACGGGGCCGATTCCCAGGACTGAATGTCGCGCGCCGACCAATCGTTGAGCAGGCATAGCCCAAACACGTGCTCATCGGCCTTATCGACGGGAATGCGCTTGCCCTGCTCGTTGCCCACCCCGATGAAGATGCCCAGTTCCAGTTCATAGTCGAGTCGGGCGCTGGGTCCCAGCACGGGGCCTTCACCTACCACCACGCGTTGGCCGAACGGCCTTCGAACCGTCTGTCCCGATGTGCCAATGCTCGACACGCGACCGTGATAGGCTACCGGCATCCATTGGAAGTTTGGCGACAGGATGCCGTCCGGCCGCAACAACTTGACGATGTTGCGCGCGTGATCAATGGATGTGTAGAAATCCGTGTAGTCGCCGATCTGCGCGGGCAAGCCATATTCGACCTCTGCCTGCGGCACCAGCGACCGCCTGAGCAAGTCGATTCCGACCTTCACGCGCGCGTCAAAGCACTCAAAGAGTGCATGACGCAACGCACGCCACGCACCTGGCCCCATGGCGAAGAAGTCATTGAGCGTGGATTGCATGCACGCGCGGGCAGCCTGTTCGGCGAGGCCGGACAGGGCCCCGCCTTGCACCAGCGCGGCGAGGTCGATCACCTGGTCACCGAGCGCGACGCCGCCCCGGAATGCCTCGCCGGTGCCCAGCCGGCGAAAGACGGCAAACGGCAGGTTCTGCAGCGGGAACGGCGTGCCGTCCTGGTTCGCCGATTCCAGCCAGCTTCGCGCGGCAGGGTCGTGCGTATGATCAAGCTTCATCAAAGTCCCCGCGCAGGCTCTTCCGGCTCAGCAGGATCCGGCGCTCCCGCAGCGACTGGATCTTCGCCGGCTCCATGTTGCGCTCGCTCAGCAACTCAATGTTGTGCTCGCCCTGGAATGCCGGAATGCCCGGAGCCGGCAGCGTTGCCGTGCTGAAGCGCCACGGCGGGCCGGGCATCCGCATCGTCCCTCCGGTGCGGTCGTCGACCTCCACGATTGCGCCCCAGTGCTGCGCCCACTCCGACTCCGCAAGTTCGCTCGTGGAGCGCACAACGCCAATGGCAAGTCCTTGCTCGCTGACCTGTGCTTGCAGTTCGTCGAGGTCGTTGAACGTGAGGATCCACGCCCTGACCTCTGCAAGCAGCGCCTCCAGGTTCTGCCTGCGTAGCGGCGCGCTGGCAAAACGCGGATCCAGCAGCAGGTCGGTCCGGCGCATCATCGAGCAATAGCGAAGGAACATGGGTGAGTAGATCGGGCTTGCCGCGATCGTCACCTGACGCCCGCCGGGAAGCGGGAAGATGTGGGACTCCGGTGCGCTTAGCGCGGGGGGCTCGCCGTTGGTGTCGACCCCCGAGAGCTGTGCACCGGCGCGCTCATTGACGGCGAGCATGGTGGCCGCCATCGACACGTCGACATGCTGCCCTTCGCCAGTCCGATTTCGATGCTGCAATGCCGCCAGGACAGCGATCGCACCGTGCAGCCCCGTATAAACGTCCGCGTGGCTGCACGCATCGTTGCGCAATGCGTCGGCTTCAAATCCATAGTGCTCGCGCAGAATGTCCGTCAGGCCGGTCTCGGCCTGCACCGTCGGCGCAAAGGCGGGGCGATTCTTCCATGGACCAGTTTGCCCATACCCGCTCATCGAAACATAGACGACGGTCGGATTGAACTCTCGCACCTGCTCATATCCGAGGCCAAAGCGCGTGAGCGTACCGGGTCGGAAGTTCTCGACAATGATATCGGCTTCGCGGCACAGATCGGTCACGATCTCGCGAGCCTCCGGCCAGTTCAGGTCGAGACTCAGATTGCGCTTACCCGCATTCTGCTGCGCGTAGTACACGGACATCGTGCCGATGTGCGGCACGCCACCACGGCCGGTATCGCCGCCGGGCGGCTCAATCTTGATCACTTCGGCGCCCAGGTCCCGCAACGTCTTGGTGCAAAGCGGGCCAGCAAGAACCCGTGTGAAGTCAATAACCTTCAGTCCATCCAGTGGAGCGCCCATGATCAGTTCCCCTCGAAGACGGCCGAGCCGGGACCGGATTTCGCAAAAGCCTGAAGACCGCGCTTCTGGTCGGCGCTTGCCCACATCATGTTGCTGATCTCGGTCTGATGGGCATCGGCCCCGGCGATACCGCTTCGCGCCGAGTAGTTGGCCAGTTGCTTGATGCCCTTGAGTGCCACGGTCGGACCGGCCGCCAACTGGCGCGCCCATGACATCGATACCGCAGGCAGGTCGGCTTCGGCCGTGACAAGGTTGATGACACCCCAGCGCTCAAGCACTGCGGGGTCGTGCCGCCGGCCGAACATGGCCATCTCCTTGGCACGCGCTGGACCGACGCGCTGGACAACACGCTGGACACCCCCGAGCAGCGGCAGCAGGCCAAGGGATGCCTCGGCCATGCCGAAGAATGCCGTGTCCGCGGCCACGATCATGTCGCAGGTCAGCGCGAGTTCGACACCGCCGCCGAGTGCCCCTCCGTGCACCGCTGCGACGGTGGGAATAGGCACGTTCTCGAGTGCGTCGAGCAAGGCATCGAATCCGGCCTGGTCGCGTCGCCGCCCTCCCCCGGCAAAGCCGGCTACGTCCGCGCCGGCGCAAAAGTGGCGCATCCCGCTGCGCAGCAGGATGGACCGACAGCCTTGTTCCACCGCATTGGTGTAAGCACTCAGAAGAGCCTTCAGGAAGGTGTCTTCGATCAGGTTGTGGGGCGGCTTCGCCATTGTGACGACGCCAACTGCGCCATCCTTTTCAAACACGACAGTGCTCATTTTTTGTCCTGAATGGAAGGCCGGATTGTGCCGGCATGTTGCTCACGAGATCAGTTCGATGAAGACGTCGCAAACGCAGATCGTCGCCATGTGCAAACCATATTAACAGTGTTAACATGAGCCGCTATCAGGGTATTCCCGGCTCGATTGACGGATGTAGCGAGTGAGTACCCTACGGCTTTACTTTCTGCGCCGTCTCGAGCGCACAGCCGGCCGCGCCGGAATCCTCTGCGTTATTGCGCGCAGGCCACGCCTATAATCTGCCCTTCCGACTGACCAGACCCTGTCGACATCGTGACTGCCAAATCGCCTGCCCCCGCCGCCGCGCCTTACCACCATGGCAACCTGCGCAATGCACTGATTGCCGAGGGACGTCGCGCGCTCGAGGAAATCGGTGCGCGGGAATTGAGCCTCCGATACCTGGCGCGTGCTGTAGGCGTCTCCGAGGCCGCCCCCTCCCGACACTTTGCAGGCAAGGAAGGACTGCTGGCCGCCATTGCCGCGGACGGATTTCGCGAGTTGGCCGCCTTGCGCATGGAGATCCTGGCGTCAGATGACACGCCAATGTCCACGGCATACCGGATGATGCGAACCTACGTGGAATTCGCCAAACGCCACAAGGGGCTGTTCGACTTGATGATCGGGCCACGCCTGGTTGCGCGCGATTCATATCCGGAGCTGACCGAACAAAACATGAAGTCCTTCAGCCTGTTCGCGTCATCTGTCGAGAGAGTCGCGATCGACAGTGGCTGGCCGAAACGATCTCTCACGCTTGTCACCCATGCAGCCTGGAGCACGGAACATGGGCTCGCCACACTAATCCTGTCGGACCGCGTACCGAGATCAGATCTGCCGGTCCAAGTGGAGCAGATGATTGAGTTCTCAATCACCCTGTTCCTCAGCGCCGTGATGAGCGGGCCGGAGCATCTCCAACGGATCATCGAACAGCTACCCGCTTCGCGCAAACACATTGCGGCGTAGCGCCGCCGAAGCCATCTGAACCAGAACGATCGGTAACAGGCGTTCAAAATTAGTCCTTGGCACCCCAAAGTTAACGCTGCTAACATAGTCGCATACCGACTATGAGGAGACAAGACTATGGCCATTCAATGGACGCGCCGACGCCTGCTGCGAACCGCATTTGGATCTGTGCCGGCCCTGTGGTACCCATCCCTTCTCCTGGCAGAAACCCGTTACCCCAGCAAGCCAATCGTCATCAAGGTCGCATTTCCGGCTGGGGGGCCCGCGGACGCCTCGATTCGCGCTGCGGCGGTGGTCTTGCAGAAGAATCTCGGGCAGAACGTCCTTGCGGATAACTTGCCAGGGGCGAGCGGATCCATATGCGCGATGAACGTACTCCGGAGCCCGAGCGACGGTTATACGCTTTTGGGCACCACAGGCATTGACTTCCTTGTGGCGCCGCTTAGCGTCGCGTCCGCCAAGTATCGGCCCGACAGCTTCAAGCTTCTTGGCCTGGCGGGCATGTCTGACTTCATCCTTGTCTCGAGCCCCGCCCTGTCGTTCAAAAGCGTCGATGAAGTTATTGCCTATGCGAAGAACCCGGCCAATCGCAAGCTCTCCATTGCGCATTGGGGGCCCGGCTCGGCGCCCCACCTGGTCAGTGCGGACTTTCAGGCCAGAACAGGCATTCAACTCCTGGAGGTTCCCTACAAAGGCGCGGCGCCAGTGACGAATGACATCGCCGGCGCGCAAATCGACTTGACCTTCATTCCCATGGGCGGCCCCACATTGGGAATGATCAAGACGGGGCGGTTCAAACCCATCGGCGTGGCCAGCAAGCGGCGCAATCCGTCCTTGCCCGACGTGCCCGCACTTGCGGAGAACAAACACCTTTCGGATTTCGAGCACAGTCAATGGGCTGCAGTGCTAGCCCCACCCGACACCCCCGCCCCCTTGGTGACACGCCTGAATGAAGCCATGAATGCGTGGCTCGTCAGTCCCGAGAACCGCCTTCGCGTTGAAACCAATCTTCAACGGACATTGGAACCCATGACGGTGGCCCAGGCTCAAGCCTTCCTGAAGTCCGAGCACGCGAAGTTCACACGTATTGCGCAAAATCTCAAGCTCGGTCCTCAATAGGCAGACGTAAAAGAATGGTTCAACGCCAACGCCGTCTCGCATGAAATCGTTAGCCCCAGTGCGCAGCCCGCAGGCACAGCGCTATGGCGCGGAGGTAAAAACGGTCAATGCCGCGCGGGAATCGGATGCCACAGCGTCGATCATGGCAGCGCCTTCTTCATATTGATTTGCCAAAACGAGAAGAATTGCCAGAGTGTATGCACCCTTAGTTCGGGTCACACACCTTCGCACCTGGAACCTTGGACGCCGATGACTTCAATTTAATTGTGTGGGGACCCGCGATATCCGTCATGGGATAGGTCGTGATCGTCAACGTATTCCCGTCTATTTGATACTCTGCACGGCGCTTCCGTCCTACAAGTTCCGGAAAGGCCTTGTGTTCAATAACCTCGGCTATGTAGACGCCTGGGGAGGGGATATAGTATGAATAGACGATTCGGTCTGGACGGCCAACGCACTCCAACACTATTCGATCTTCACTAATTTCAGTCGCACACTTTCCCTTTCCTTCCCTGCTCGTTCCATCGGAAAAATAGGCGACGCCCTTTTCGGAACGCCAGCACCCCAGCAGGGATGGATCAGACACGTGGGCAGGATGTTGAGCAAGCGCCGCCGTACTTAGTGTTGAGGAAGTCAGGAAGACGCAGAGAAGCCGGTAAGCTGACGAATCTGATGGACGCCGGCGCTGGCACGCAACGGTCCATGTCCCGCGGGCGTTCATGGAAGCCTCCTTCTTATTCTTCAACCATCAGCGCTATTGGCCCGCCGCATCGCGGTTTTCGACGATTTGCTGTCCGGGGCGGGAGCAGCGCGCCCCCATATATGAGGGAAGCGCTGCCCATCAGGCGCTGCCGGCACCAGGTTAGCGACTGCATAATCATCCAGTCTGTCGATAACTAGCGCCGACACAGTCTGTTGACGAGATACTTGGATTGTGTAGCCGAGTCGTGAAGCCGGGAATGGGGCACCCCCCTACTGACGCGGGAGGGCCAACCCCTCACAAATGAGGTCATCTCAGAGGCCAGGGGGCATCTGGAGCTATTACTGCGATCGCGGGCGCGATCGCCCGGCAAATTCACGCCCGTCGCGGGCGGCAGTCTCACTAGTATTTCCAGTGGCGCACTGCGGATACGCGTGCCGTGGTCCGGTCGCTGAAGGCGGTCACGATGGAGGAGGCGGATTTTTCGGCCAGTTCGCCGTTGTGGCCCCAGGCCAAACCAGAAAATGGGCAAGCGCGAGCCGCGCGCGGCGGATAGCCCCGCCCTAGTTCACCCGATACCGTTTCACCATCTCCCAGTCGAGCTGGATATCGAATCCCGGCCCTTGCGGAATCGCCATGATGCCGTCCTTGATGGCGGGCGGATTCACCCACATGCCTGGGAAGATCGGGTCGCGGTCCGGGTCCGGGAAGCACTCCACACAGATCCCGTGCGGCATCGCGCCGAGCATGTGCGAAGCGATCTGCGGCTCCTCGTGGTGGGCCATGCGCACGCCCGCCAGCGCGCAGGCTGCCGCGGCGCGGCGCCACTCGGTGAGGCCGCCGCCCTCCGATGCGTCGAAGTTGATGATGTCCACGGCTTCGGCGTCCAGCAGGCGGCGCACGCCCGCGGCGCTGACTTCGCTCTGGCCCGCGTTGATGGGAATCGACGTGGCGCGCCGCACGGCCGCCATGCCGCGCGCATCGTCATGCCAGTGGCAGGGCTCCTCGAACCACGCGATGTTGTACGGTTCGATCAACCGGGCGAAGCGGGTCGCATCCTGGATGTTCCAGCCGCGGTTGGCATCCACCGCGATCAGGAAATCGTCGCCGCCGCCCTGCCGCGCATGCTTTACGCGCTCGGCGTCTTCCTCGGGCGATACGCCGCCCACCTTGACCTTGCAACCCGCCATGCCCACCGACTTCAGCCATGCCATTTCGGCGGCCAGGTCGGACGGTGTCTTGCCAGGCAGGTAGTAGCCAGCGATGGCAATGATCGGGATCTCCTGGCGGTAGCCGCCAAGCAGCCGGCACACATTGATGCCGAGCGACTTGCCCGCCAGGTCCCACACGGCCGTATCCACGCACGCGATCGCGTTCATCACCAGTGGCCGGTCGGGCGCCGCGATGGTCAGCCGGAACAGCTTTTCCCAGATGCGTTCGCAAGCGTAGATGGATTCACCGACCAGCAGCGGCGCCATGTCCTGCTCGATCATGCGGGCGATCTCCGGGCCGTGTTCGCGGGGGTCGCCGTTGTACACCTCGCTGACCAGCCCTGAGCTGGTATGGATGCGCGTGATTACCGTCGCGCGGCTGGTGACCCGGTAGGAGCTGCCGGTGAACACTTTGTTGAGCGGGATGCTGACGGCGATTGCCTCGACGCGTTCGATCTTCATGGTTGCGGTGTTCCTGTTTGCTGTGTGGTGCGGCGTTGTGCGGCGTTGTGCGATGCGCTGGCGGCTGACCAAGCCCACGGCTAGTCGATAGTGGCGCCCGAGCGTTTGACGATGGCCGCCCACTTCGTGCTCTCGGACGTGATGTAGGCGCCTAGCGCCTGCGGCGTGGAGCCCACCGGCACGATGCCGTCGACCAGGAAGCGGCGGCGCAGCTCCGAGTCCTTGATCAGGCCGGCGATCTCGTTGCTCAGCCGCGTGACGATGGGGCGCGGCGTGCCACGGGGCGCCAACAGCGCATACCAGACGTTCGACTCATAACCCGGCACGCCGGCTTCGGCGATGGTGGGCACTTCAAGCATCGAGGCCGCCCGCTGCGCCGTGGACACGGCCAGCACGCGCAGCTTTCCCGCCTTGATCTGCTGGGACGCTACGCCGTAGCTGGCAAACATCACGTTCACCTGGCCGGCAAGCAGCGCGGGCATGGCCGGGCCGGTGCCCTTGAAGGGCACGTGGACAAGGTCGAGCCCCGCCATCGATTTCAGCAGTTCCATCGACAGGTGCGGGCCGCTGCCATTGCCGGACGATCCATAGGTGTACTTGCCGGGGTTCGCCTTGACCAGCTTGATGAACTCGGCGAGGTTCTTCGCGGGCACGGACGGATGCACCACCAGGAAATAAGGCGCCGAGGCCACCAGCGACACCGGCTCGAAATCCTTGATCGGATCATAGGGAAGATTGCGGTACAGGCTCGGGTTCACCGCCAGTTGCGAGGTCAGCGCCAGCGCCAGCGTGTAGCCATCGTTGGGCGCCTTGGCGACCATATCCATGCCGATGTTGCCGTTAGCCCCGCCATGGTTGTCCACGATGATGCGCTGGCCCATCCGCTCCGAGAGGTACAAGGTGAGCGGACGCGCAACCGTATCGCCGCCGCCCCCGACCGGATAAGGCACGACCACGCGCACGGGGCGGTTTGGATAGGTGTCGGCGGGCGCGGCGGTGGCCACGGCGGCGGATGCGCAAAGCCATGCCGTGGCGACAACCCGGCCAAGCTGCTGGGCAATTCGGTTCATGACGGTGTCTCCTTTTGTTTTAGGTATGTGCCTGCGGGCATTCAGTCCAGCCAGCCGCTTGCGCGAATCTTGCCGAGCAGGCTGTCGACAATCTCGGGCGCCAGGCCGACGTAGGTGGCGGGATCGAGCAGCTGCTTGAGCGTGGCGGGGTCGAGCGCTTCGCAGATGGTGGGATCGCGCTGCAGCGCCTCTTCGAAGGTAAGGCCGCCCTCCATGCCCTGCATGGCAGCGGCGTAGACCCGTTCATGCGCAGTCTGCTTGCCGACGCTCTCGGAGAGCGCGAACATCACGCGCTCCGACATGAGGAAGCCCCCAAGCAGATCCAGGTTGGTGCGCATACGCTCGGCGTTGACCGTCAGGCCGGACAACGCGTAATGCATCATCTGCAGCATTGCCGCCGCCATCATGCAAGCCTCCGGCACCGCCTTCCACTCCATGCGCACCGCCGCCACATCACGCTCGTGTTCCGCCATCTGCGCGTCGTGCATCATCGCCACGCTGTAGCGGATGGCGCGGCTGAGGGTCACCACGGTCTCCACCACGGCGGGGTTGCGCTTGTGCGGCATAGTGGACGACCCCACCTTGCCCTCAACGAACGGCTCCGCCAGCTCGCCCACTTCGTCGGCCTCGAGGTTCATGATCGCGTTGGCGATCTTGCCCAGCGTGGCGCCGATCAGGCCGAGCACGCTCACATACTCGCCAAGGCGGTCGCGCGCGGGCTGCCAGCTGATATCGGCCACGTTCAGGCCGAGCCGCGCCATCAGCCCCGCCTCCAGCGCCATGGCCTGTGGGCCGAACGAGGCCTTGGTGCCCACCGCGCCCACCATCTGGCCAACGAAGGTGCGATCCTCCAGCGCCAGCATCCGCTCGTGGTGGCGGCCAAGCTCCGACAGCCAGACCGCGCACTTATGGCCAAAGGTGATCGGCAGCGCTTGCACCGAATGGGTCCGCCCGGCCATCGGCGTGTGCTTGTGCGCATCCGCCAGGCGATACAGCTCGCGCGAGACCCCGGTCAGGTCGCGCATCAGGATGCGGTGCGCCTCGCGCACCTGCAGCATCATGCCGGTGTCGTACACGTCCTGCGATGTCGGCCCGAAATGCACGAACTCTCCCAACTCGCCGGCGCACTGACGCTGCAGCGCCCGCACGGCGGGCACCAGCGGGTGCTTCACGCGGCGCGTTTCGTGAGCGAGCGCCGCCATATCGATATCGGCGACGTTGGCCCGCGCGGCGATCTCGCTGGCCGCGGCCGAGGGAATGATGCCCAGCGCCGCCTGCTCGAGGGCCAGCGCAGCCTCGAAATCGAACCACTTCTGCACCCGGTTCTCCTCAGAGAACACGGCGCGCATCTCATCCGTGGTCCACATATGCTGCTGCAGAGACTGGTCGAACACGCTGGATGTCATTGCCGAGGCCTTTTACGCTGGGAGAAGATGTAGCGATTCTCTGCCCCCCACATCTTTCTGTAAAATGACATGTTCGTAGACAATCATTGCCAAAATGGCATGATATGACCCTCCAGCAACTTCGCTGCATCCAGGCCGTGATCGCCAGCAACCTCAGCGTGTCCCGCGCCGCGGATGCGCTGCACACGCCCCAGCCCGCCGTCAGCAAACTGATCCGGTCGCTGGAAAATGAGATTGGCGTGGAGCTGTTTGTGCGCCGCGGCAACCGGCTGGTAGCGCTCACGGATGCGGGACAAGAAGCAGCGGCACTGTCCCGCCGCGTGCTGAACGACACGCGTGCGCTGACCAACCTGGCGCAAGCCAACCTCGCCACGAGCAGCGGCACCCTGCGCGTGGGCACCACGCATATCCACGCCCGCTACGCCCTGCTCGATGTGATCCGGCGCTTCAGCGCCGCCCATCCGGCGGTCAACCTGGAGCTGTTGCAAGGCACGCCCGCCGAAATCGTGCAGTGGGTGGCCGAAGGGGCGGTGGAACTCGGCGTGTCGACGCTGCCGCAGAAGACGCCGGAGGGCATCATCACGCTCGAGGCCTACCCCATCCCGCGCTGCCTGATCGTGCCCAAGCGGCATCCCCTGCTAAAGCTGAACAAGGTCACGATCGAGGATATCGCGCAGTATCCGCTCGTGACCTATGACGAGCATTTCAATTCCGGGTGGGTGGTGATGCGGGAGTTCCAGCGCAAGGGCCTGTCGCCGCGGGTAGTGGTGCGGGCAACCGATGCCAATGTGATCAAGGCCTATGTGGCGGCGGGGCTGGGGGTAGCCGTTGTGCAGCAGATGGCGGTAGAGCCGGCGCGGGACATTGATCTGGCGGTGATCGATACCAAGGGGATCTTCCCAGCCTCCATGGCGGCCATCAGCTTGCGGGACGACCAGTATGTACGTGGCTATATGCAGGATTTCATTGGCATGATCTCGCCAAAGGGGGCGGCGCAGGTAC
>FTGR01000407.1_pt1 | contig 15166 bp, 12 predicted proteins | sample 1640751 | NCBI WGS metagenome assembly FTGR01 (sample SAMEA3914789, study PRJEB12502) | metagenome | biome: forest; material: soil | place: Canada | collected 2011-07-03 | depth 0.3 m
AAATCGATCCCCGGCAGGTCCGTGCCCTGTACCGGATCGGTCGCGGCGAAGCCGAACTCCGGCGCGAAATCCTGTAGCGCGGCGTAGCGCGCATTGTTGAGGATCACGAAGGTGATTGGCAGCTTGAGCTGGACCGCGCTCCAGATGGCCTGGATCGAGTACATGCTGGAGCCGTCGCCGATCAGCGCGATGACCCGCGAGCCGGGCCGCGCCAGCGCCACGCCAACCGCGGCGGGCATGCCATAGCCCAGGCCGCCGCTGTCCATCGTGTAGAAGGTGCCACTGCGCGTGAAGGGCAGGTAGCCCTGCATGACGGGCCGCGCGCTGGGGGCTTCCTCCACCACGATGTCGGCAGCGGCGCGGACCTCGGCCAGGGTCTGGAGCACGTAGGCCGTAGACATCAGCGGTGCCGGTTCGGCGCGCGGGCGCGGCGGGCGCGGCGCGGGCAGCGCACGCGTCCTTGACGCGGGCCGCGCGAGCAGGTCGAGCACGCCGAGCCGGATATTGCCCACCACCGATGCGCCGACCGGCGTCCAGGCCGCGATGGCGGGATCGTCGATCAGCTGATACAGCGTGGCGCTCTCCGGCACGTGGGGGCCGGCGCCTTCCACATGATAGGTAAAGGCCGGCGCGCCCAGCACCAGGATCAGGTCGTGCCCGCCCAGCAGGCCGACGATCTTCTCGCGCATGGCGGGCAGGAAACCGGCGAACAGGCGATGGTCTTCCGGGAAGCCGCAGCGCCCGGACATGGGCGCCACATAGACGCGCGCATTGTGCGTCTCGGCCAGGCGCACCACCTCGTCCCACGCACCGGCGCGATCGACCGCGCCGCCGATGACGAAGGCCGGCCGCTCGCAGGCATCCAGCGCGGCGCCAATGCGCCCGATCGCCACCGGATCGGGCCGCACCACGGTGCTGACAGCGCGCGCGGCCACCCGTTCGGCCGGCTGGTCCCAGTCGTCCACCGGGATCGAGACCAGCACGGGGCCGCGCGGTTCCTGCATCGCCACGTAATAGGCCCGCGCGATGGCCAGCGGCACATCCGCGGCGCGCGCGGGCTCGATGCTCCACTTGACGTACGGCTTGGCCAGCTCGGTGGCCTGCGTGGACGACAGGAAGGGATCGAACGGTAGGATCGAGCGCGCCTGCTGGCCCGCCGTGATGATCATCGGCGTGCGGTTCTTGAACGCGGTGAAGATATTGCCCATGGCGTTGCCCACGCCGGCCGCCGAATGCAGGTTGACCAGCGACGCATTGCGGCTGGCCTGCGCATAACCGTCGGCCATGCCCACCACCACCGCCTCCTGCAGCCCGAGCACGTAGCGGAAGTCGGCGGGGAAGTCCCGGAACATCGGCAACTCGGTCGAACCAGGATTGGCAAACACCGAGGTGATGCCAAACTGGCGCAGCAGGTCGATCACGGCGTCGCGCACGGTGATGGTTGCATTGCGCGCGGCGTCCGCCACGATTGTCGTGCTACCGGTCATGCAAATCTCTCCCATCGATGAATTCGGTTGAACGCCTGGCCCAAGGCCGGCGCTTGCTTGGTGCGCAAAGTATGCGAGCCCGACCCTTGATTGAATATTGCCTTTTTGGTCAAAAGGCATTACGTTTTCGCATGACTTTCGATCTGCGCCAACTCAAGGCCTTCACCACCATCGTCGCCAGCGGCAGCCTGGGCCGGGCGGCGGACGCGCTGCACGTGACCCAGCCTGCCCTGAGCCGCACCATCAAGCGGCTGGAGGACGAGCTTGGCGCGCCACTGTTCGAGCGGCACGCCAGGGGCATGCTGCTCACCGCGGTGGGCAGCGCCCTGCTCCCCCATGCCACCCTGCTGCAACGCGAGGCCGAGCACGCGCGCGAGGAAATCGATGCCATGCGCGGCCTGGCCAAGGGCACCATCAAGGTGGGCGCGGTGGGCAGCATCGCCAGCCTGGTGCTGCCGCTGGCGGTTGGCCGGGTCACCAAGGCGTGGCCAAACCTGCGCGTGGAGATCACCGAGGGCGTGTGGGACCGGCTGGCGGAAAGCCTGGTCCGGCATGAGATCGACCTGGCGCTCAGCATCTGCGCGCCGGATACGGACGAGATCGAGGCCATTGCCGACTGCCGCTGGGAGGACAGCAGCTACGTGGTGGCGGCGCCGGGCCACCCGCTGCGGCGCAGGCCGGCATTGACCCTGGCCGATACGCTGGACCAGCAATGGGCCATCCCGCCCCGGGGCACCGGGCCGTTCGAGCACATGCGGCAGGTGTTTGCGGCGCAGGGGCTGGGGCTGCCGAACATCGTCGTGGAGACGCGCTCGGTGACCGCCCTGAAGAGCCTGGTCGCGCAATCCGGCTTTTTGAGCTGGATGGCCGAGCCGATGGTCGAGGCCGAGCGCAAGGCCGGGGTGATCGATATCCTGGACATTCCCGGCGGGGTCGGCAAGCGTACGCTGACGGCCTTCCGGCGGCGCCAGGGCATCCTGCCCGGCCCCGCGGTCAAGCTGCTGGAAGCGCTGCGCCAGCTGACCGCGGCTTGACGAGGCCAGTGCCTCGATCCGGCGACGTCGCCGGCTATATCGACGCCAGGGAAATCACGTCAGCCAGGTGCTTTCTTTCGCAAGCCATCTCATCCGCCACGATCTCTGCCATCGCGGCCAGGCTTGCCTGGACGATGGCTGCGGCATCGACCTCGAAATAGCGCCGCAGCGCCGCCCGCGAATCGCTTCGCCCAAAGCCATCGGTGCCCAGCGTCACATAGCGCCGCCCCGGCGGGACGAAGGCACGCACCAGCTCCGGCAGCGCGCGGACATAGTCGGTGGCCGCGACAATCGGGCCGCTGCCCGCCTCCAGCTGCCGCCCGAACCAGCTATCGATTGCCGCAATGTCGCCATGGCGCCATAAGCGTTCGCGCTCCACCCCTTCGCGCGCCAGCTCGATGTAGCTGGTCACGCTCCAGACATCGGCCGCAATGCCATGCACCTGCTCGAGCAGGCGCGCTGCCTTCAGGACTTCGCCCATGATTGCCCCGCTGCCGAACAACTGCACGCGGTGGTCGAACGCCCCGCCACGCCGCAGCAGGTACATGCCCCGCACCACGCCTTCGTGTGCTTCGGCCGGCAGGCTCGGGTTCTCGACGCTTTCATTGGTGACGGTGACGTAATAGAACTCGTCGGCCTGTTCGCTGACCATGCGTCGCATGCCATGGTCGACGATGACCGCCAGTTCGCCGGCGAAGGCCGGATCGTAGGCGCGGCAGTTGGGAATGGTCGAGGCCGCCAGGTGGCTCGTGCCGTCCTGGTGCTGCAGGCCCTCTCCGCCCAGCGTGGTGCGTCCCGAGGTGGCGCCGATCAGGAACCCGCGTGCGCGCTGGTCGGCGGCGGCCCAGATCAGGTCGCCCACGCGCTGGAAGCCGAACATGCTGTAGTAGATATAGAACGGCAGCATCGTGACGCCGTGCGTGGAATAGCTGGTGGCCGCCGCGGTCCACGAGGACAGCGCGCCGGCTTCCGTGATGCCCTCCTCCAGGATCTGCCCATCCTTGACCTCCCGGTACGACAGCATCGAAGCCGCATCCTCCGGCTGGTAGAGCTGGCCGAACGGCGCGTAGATGCCCACCTGGCGGAACAGGTTCGCCATGCCGAAAGTGCGCGCCTCGTCGGCGACGATCGGCACGATGCGCGGGCCCAGCACGGGATCCTTGAGCAAGGCGCCCAGGTACCGCACGAGCGCCATGGTGGTGCTCATCGCCTTGCCCTCGGCGCGCACGGCGAACGCGGCGGTCTTGTCCAACCCGGGCACCGGCAACGGCTCGGTGCCCGGATGGCGCGCAGGCAGATAGCCGCCGAGGGCGGCACGCCTGGCCTGCAGGTAGCGCAGCTCCGGGCTGTCCTGCGCTGGCCGGTAGAACGCGGCCTGCGCCACCTGTTCGTCGGACAGCGGCAACTGGAACCGGTCCCGGAACGCGAGCAGATCGTCCGGGCCGAGCTTTTTTTGCTGGTGCGTAGTCATGCGGCCTTGCGCGATGGCGCCCATGCCGTAGCCCTTCATGGTCTTGGCCAGCACCACGCAGGGACGCCCATTGCGCTTGGCGGCTTCGGCAAATGCCGCATGGATCTTCGCCGGGTCGTGCCCGCCCCGGCGCAGGCGGTCGATCTCGTCGTTGGACAGATGCTCGACCAGCGCCCGCAGCGCCGGCGTCTTGCTGAAGAAGTTCTCGCGATTGAACGCACCATCGTTGGCCGAGAGCGTCTGGAATTCTCCGTCCACGGTCTGCGCGAACGCGCGGCTGATGGCGTGATCGTGGTCGCGTGCCAGCAGCGCGTCCCACTCCGACCCCCACAGGCACTTGACGACCTGCCATCCCGCCCCCGCGAACAGGGCCTCGAGTTCATCGACGATGCGCCCGTTGCCGCGCACCGGCCCGTCCAGGCGCTGGAGATTGCAGTTGATGACGAACGTGCAGTTGTCCAGCTTTTCCCGGGCGGCGAGCGTGAGCGCCGCAATCGACTCCGGCTCGTCCATCTCGCCATCGCCGAAGAAGCCCCAGACGCGGCGCTCGCTGGTCGCTTTCAACCCTCTGTTTTCCAGGTAGCGCATGAAACGCGCCTGGTAGATGGCGTTGAGCGGGCCGATGCCCATCGACCCGGTCGGGAACTGCCAGAAATCCGGCATCAGGTACGGATGCGGGTAGGAGCTCAGGCCGCGAATCCCCTTGCCTTCGGCAACGATCTCTTGCCGGTAGTGGCACAGCGATGCTTCATCCAGCCGGCCTTCCAGGAAGGCGCGCGCATAGACGCCGGGCGCCGAATGGGGCTGGAAGAAGACCAGATCCCCGCCTTGCGCGGCATCGGGGCCGCGGAAGAAATGCTGGTAGCCAACCTCGAACAGGTCGGCCGCCGAGGCATAGCTCGCGATGTGGCCGCCGAGCTCGCCATGCGCCTGGTTGGCGCGCACCACCATGGCGAGCGCATTCCAGCGCAGGATGGCCGACAGGCGCCGCTCCATCGCCAGGTCGCCGGGATAGGCTGGTTGCGCTTCCACCGGCACGGTGTTCAGGTACGGCGTCACCTGTTCTGGCCGCCACTGCAAGCGGTGCTGCCTGGCATGCGCCAGCAGCGCATCCAGAATGGCGCATGCGCGCTCCTTGCCGTGCTGCGGGCCCCAGGCCGACAGCACGCCGTCGAGCGCGTCGCACCACTCCTGAAGCTCCTGCGGATCCGTCTGCACGATCGGATCGACCGCCAGGGTGGAACCGAATCGGTCACGAGATGCCATCTTGATACGCTCCCGCCGGCAACCGCCCGGCTCAATTTGCCTGAATGTTGGCCTTCTGGGCGATGGCCCGCATGCGCGGCAGGTCCTTGTCGATCATGGTCCCGACTTGTTCCGGCGTGGCATAGGACGGCTCCAGGCCGTTGGCCACCAATTTTTCCTGGATCTCGTGGTCTTTCATGGCCTGCGCCAGGGCTTTCTCCAACCGTGACTTGACGTCGGGCGGCAGGCCGCGCGGGGCCGCGATCGCCACCCATGAATCCGCATCGAAGCCGGGGAAGCCGGATTCCGCGACGGTGGGAACCTCCGGCAGCAGCGTCGCGCGCCTGGCGCCTGCCACCGCGATCACCTTGATCCTGCCGCTCTTGATATGCGGGAGGGACGCCGCAATGGTGTCGACTGAGAAGGGAATCTGGCCGCCGATCAGGTCGGCAATGGCCGGGGCGCTGCCCTTGTAGGGAATGTGCTGGAGCTGCATGCCGGTGGCGGCCAGGATCATCTCGCCCGCGAAATGGCCGGTGGTGCCATTGCCGAAGGAGCCGTAGGCGTATTTCCCCGGCGCGGCCTTCACCGCCGCCATCATCTGCTTGAGGTTGTCCACCGGCACATCGCGATTGGCCAGCAGGATCAAGGGCACCCGCGCGACCAGGCCGATCGGCTCGAAGCTTTTCACCGGATCGTATGGCAGATTCGCATTGATGGCGGGGTTGACCGTGAAGGTCGAGCCTGAACTGATGAACAGCGTGTAGCCGTCGGCCGCGGCCTTTGCCACGTAGCCGGCGCCAACGATGGTGCCGGCGCCCGCGCGGTTCTCGATGACCACGGGCTGGCCGAGACGATCGCCCAGCTTCTTGCCGACCAGGCGTCCAATGATGTCTACCGCCCCGCCGGGCGGAAACGGCACCACCAGCACGACCGGCCTGGCGGGATAGCCCTGGGCCTGCGCAGGGGCGGCGCATAGGGCTACGCCCAGCAGCGACAGCGCCTTCACCGCCATCGAAACGCTTCGTGGAACGACGTTCATTCGCGACTCCAGTAATTGAGCGACGGGGAACAAAGTAGGGCTGTGTCAAACAGGCTGCCCTTGATGCCGGCGTTCAACCACCTGCACCAAGGGACAGCCAGGTGCGCGCAGGCAGGCGCGCAGGCGGGATCAGCCGTTCCTGAACAGGAAGCTGTAGGCGCTCAGCGCCGGAGCGCCGCCGAGGTGGGCGTAAAGCACCTTGGAGCCTGCCGGGAATTCGCCGCGGCGGACCAGGTCGATCATGCCCTGCATCGATTTCCCTTCGTAGACGGGGTCGGTCATCATGCCTTCGAGCTTGGCGCTCATCCGGATGGCCTCGAGGGTTTCCTCGGAAGGCAAGCCATACTCCGGCCCGCCGTAGCGCGTGTCGAGCACCACGTCCTCGTCGGTGATATCGCGGCCAAGGTCGACCAGGTGCGCCGTGTTCTTCGCAATGCGCAGGATCTGCGCCCGGGTCTGCTCCGGCTTGGCCGATGCGTCGATGCCGATCACGCGGTTGGCCCGGCCATCGGCGGCGAAGCCGACCACCATGCCGGCCTGCGTGCTGCCGGTCACCGAGCAGACCACGATGTAGTCGAACTTGAAGCCGAGTTCCGCTTCCTGCGCGCGCACTTCTTCCGCGAAGCCCACAAACCCCAGGCCGCCCAGCGGGTGCTCGGAACACCCCGCCGGGATCGGGTAGGGCTTGCCGCCCGCCTGGCGCACGCTCTCCATGGCCTCCTCCCAGCTCTTGCGGATCCCGATATCGAAACCATCGCTGACCAGGCGCACGTCGGCGCCCATGATGCGCGACATCTGGATATTGCCAACGCGGTCATAGACGGCGTCTGAATAGTTCACCCAATCTTCCTGCACCAGCACGCACTTCAGGCCGAGATGCGCCGCCACGGCAGCCACCTGGCGCGTCTGGTTCGACTGGATGCCGCCGATGGAGACGAGCGTGTCGCAGCCTTGGGCAAGCGCGTCCGGAATGATGTACTCGAGCTTGCGCGTCTTGTTGCCGCCGAACGCCAGGCCGCTGTTGCAGTCTTCGCGCTTGGCATAGAGGTCGACCTTGCCGCCGAGATGCGCGCTCAGGCGTTTGAGCGGCTGGATGGGCGTGGGGCCGAACGTCAGTTGATGGCGGGGAAAGCGTTTGAGATTCATGGTGGCAACTCCTGGGTTTCGTGGGTTTCGTGGGTGGAGGGCGGGAATCCAGGCATCAAGACTGGCGAAGAACACAGGCATGTGGAGTCACCTTTCGTTGATGCTGCGATGGACTCAATCCTAGAAAAAAACGCACGAAACGTGGTTGCAAAGATCGATCTATTTATGCACTATAAAAAATACGAACGCCTGATTTCTACCTGTTTGTTTTTTATGAAACGCCATGGACGAAACAAAATTGCGCACCAAATCCGAGCATCCCGCGCCACTTTCCGAGGCATTGGATCGCACCGATAAGGCCATCCTGCGCTCACTCCAGCGCGATGCTTCGATCTCGAATGTGGCGCTGGCAGCCAAGGTCAGCCTGAGCCCGCCCGCCTGCCTGCGGCGCGTGGAGCGGCTCAAGGAACTCGGCCTGATTCGCGGGATCGTGGCGCTGCTGAACCCGGCCGCGCTGGACGCGGGCATGCTGGTGATGATCGGCGTGGTGCTGGACCGCTCCACGCCGGAATCCTTCTCGGCGTTCGAGAAGGCCGCCCAGGAAGTGTCCGGTTGCATGGAGTGTCATGTGGTGACGGGCGAGTTCGACTACTTCATGATGCTGCGCACCAAGGACAGCGAGAGCTTCAATCGCCTCCATGCGGAGCAGCTGCTTTACTTGCCGGGTGTCCGCCAGATCCGCTCGTTCATGGTGCTCAAGCAGGTGCTGTCGACAACGCAGTTTCCGATCTGAAGCGCTACGGCCGCGGCGCACCGGCCGCCGCCGTCCCCTCACGCGTCCCGCGACCGGCTGCCGGCAATGGCAGCGCCATCTTCGGCGAGGTCCCAGAACACGCCAGCCATGACTTGCAGCGCCTGCCTGGCGACGCTGCCCAGCAGGTGCTCGTTGGGCGCATGCTGGCTGCAGGCTGGATACGAATGCGGGAACCAGAGCGTCGGCAAGGCCAGCACGTCCGCAAACACATCGTTGGGCAGCGATCCGCCAAAGTTCGGCAGCAGCGCCGGCGGCTCGCCCGTGGTGCGCGCGACGCACGCCAGGGCCCACCGCACCCAGGCATCGTCCGGATCCAGGCGGGTTGCCTGCATCGGTTCGCCATCCGGCTGGACGTCCACATCCCGGAAGCCATGGGCGTCCAGGTGCTCGCGCAGGTGGTGCAAGAAGTTGGCGCTGTCGCTGCCCACCACAAAACGGATCTGGCACAGGGCGAACGCGTGGCCGGGAATCGCCCCCACCGGAGCGTCGGGATTCCCGGTCTTGAAGGCCAGCACCTCGAACGTGTTCCATCCGTACACGCGCTCGGTGGGCGACAAGCCTGGCTCGCCCCAGCCGGGATCGATCTCGGGATCGGACGGGCCACCGCCAACCGCGATGGTGCGCAGTGCCGCCCGGACGTTGTCCGGCAGCCCATCGGGCAACAACCCGCGCACCAGCACCCTGCCCCTGGCATCCACCACGCTGGCGATCGCATGCGCAAGCCGCGTGCCGGCGTTGCTCAGCAGGCCGCCCCAGTTGCCGGAGTGATGCGCGCCTTCGCGCAGGTTGACGCCAAGCCTGACGTTGCAGAACCCGCGCGACCCCAGGAAGATCGTCGGCCGCCCGGCGGCCACGCGCGGACCCGTCCGAGGCGATGAACACGTCCGCCGCCAGTTCGTCCGCGTACCTTGCGCACACTTCCCGCAAGCCAGGCGAGCCGGTTTCCTCCCCCATCTCGAGGATCATCTTGACGTTGTAGCCGAGCCGGCCCTCGCGCAGCGCCAGCACCTGGGCCAGCGCGGCCAGGTTGATGGTGTGCTGGCCTTTGTTGTCGGCCGTGCCGCGGCCATACCAGCGGTCGCCGTCAAGCGTCACCTCCCAGGGGGCAAGGCCGGGCCGCCATTGCGCATCCTGCCCGCGCACCACATCGCCGTGCCCGTAGGTCAGCATGGTGAAGGCGGCCTCGGGTTCCAGTCGTTGTGCCAGCATGAATGGCCCGCCGCCAGGGATGGGGTTGTCGACGGGCTTCCAGGTGAATCCCAGGCGATCGAGCTGCGGCCCGATCTCGTCGGTCAGGTAGGCCGTGAGGATGGCGGCACTGGCGGGATTCTGGCTTTCCGTGCGCATCGCCACGCGTTGGCGGAGCACCCGTTCGAAGCTGCCGTCGTCAAAGTAGCGGGCCGCGAGTTCGACGGCTTGTGTGCGACTCATGTCTCTGCGTTCCTTCCAACGTTGCGCGAATCGTTCGTGCGGGCGCCTTCCCAGGCGGCGATGTTGCATCCTAGTGCCTTGCAAACGTTGCGAAAAGCATAGAATTCAGATGCCTGGTTTGCCTTTTTTGCAAACCGTAGAAACTAGGCAAACCTTGCAAGCTGCGCAACCCCATCCATCCAGCCGGAGAAGCCGTGCCCCAGTCCCATCGCTTGCAGAGCACAGCGCTGCGCTATTTCCTGGAAGTGGTCCGTTGCGGCTCGATCAGCGAGGCGGCGTCGCACCTGAATGTCGCCGGATCCGCCGTCAGCCGCCAGATTGCCGGCCTGGAGGAGGCCCTGGAGGTGGTCCTGTTCGAGCGGCGGCCACGGGGGATGGTCCTCAGCGCTGCGGGCGAACTGCTAGCCACGCATGCCCGCAAAGCCAGCTTCGAGGCAGAGCGGGTCGTGGCCGACGTGCTGGCGTTGCAAGGACTCGGCTCCGGCCATGTCCGCATCGCCAGCTCGGAAGGCTTCGCCATCCAGTTCCTGCCGAGCGTCATCGAGGCGTTCCGCGCGAAGTATCGCGGCATCCGCTTCCAGCTATCGGTGGATGCGCCGGCCGAAGTCACCCGCCGCGTGCGCCAGGGAGAATGCGATATCGGCATGGTTTTCAACTACAGCCGTATCGGGCAGAAGGATGTCAAGGTGGAGCATCGCCAGCCGGCCCCCGGCCTTGCCATCATGCGTGCCGACCATCCCCTGGCGAAGTCCAGGCAGGTCACGTTGTCCCAGCTGCAGGGTTATCCGATGGCCCTGCCGGACACGGATACCACCGTGCGCCAGGTGTTCGACATCGCCTGCATCCGGCAGCGCGTGACGGTCGACCCGGTACTCACCAGCAACTACGTCGAGACCCTGCTGAACTTTGCGCGGCTGAACGATGCCATCACGCTGGCGAGCGAAGTCTCCGTGCGCCTGCTGCTGGAGGAGCGCGGCTTGTGCGCGGTCCCCATTCGGGACCGCGCGATGAGCGACCGCAGTATCGAGGTCCAGACCCTGCAAGGCAGGACCCATGCGGAGGTGGTGCGTGTGTTCCGGGACTTCCTGATCGCGATGCTATCGAGCCGCGATGGCATCGGGCCCGAGTGATCGCCACGCTGCGCGCGTGCGAGCGCCAGGCGGGTCGAAAACCTGCCATCGCCGGCAGCATCAAGCTGTGTTCCCGCGGCGCCCGGCGGATTCCCGAAATCGCCCTAACCGCCGCGATAGCGCTACACTGAAAACGGGACAACCCTGAGGAGCACCATGATGGACGCCATTGACCCTCAACGCACCTTTCGCGGTCTTCCCCTGACCCCGGAACAGGATGCGGAAGTCAGGCACTACATCAAGAAGAAAAAGCAGCGTAGTGCGCCATGGGATACACCTGAGCTAGCCGCCATGCTCGCGGATATGCTGAGGCCGCCAAGCTTTGAGGACGAGGATTTCGATTCCCCCGCCGAAGAAGCCAACGCGGCCGCCGAGCGCGCGGCGGCTTCGGTCGACGAGGCCATGGACCCGATCGAGGCCGGTGAGGAGCGGATGGCGGCCAGGGAAGCCGAGGCGATGAAGGGCCCCAAGCATTGACGTGCCGGTGGAGCGCGCGCGTTGCAGTTCCTTGAGCGGCGAAGCGCACAGAAGAAGACAGCCCCCAGTGCAAGACTGGAACACAAGAACAAAGGGCATGCCATGGCGACCATCGCAACATTCGAAATCGGCTACACGCAGTTTCTCGATCCACAAGGTGAGCCGACCCAGGCGCTGCCAGCATTTGCGCTCGATCCCGAGGCCCTGATCCCGCTCTACCGGGCCATGGTGCTCACACGCCAGTTCGACCTCAAGGCCATTGCGCTGCAGCGCACCGGCCAGATCGGTACGTTCGCTTCCGCGCTTGGCCAGGAGGCGGTCGGGGTCGGCGTGGCCAGCGCGATGCGCGCGCAAGACGTGCTGGTGCCCTCCTACCGCGATCACGCCGCGCAGTTCCAGCGCGGTGTCTCCATGACCGAGAGCCTGCTGTATTGGGGCGGCGACGAGCGCGGCAATGATTTTGCGGCGGCGCCGCATGATTTTGCGAACTGCGTGCCCATCGGCAACCAGGTCTGCCACGCTGCCGGTATCGCCTACGCGATGAAGCTGCGCCGCGAGCCGCGCGCCGCGGTATGCCTGCTCGGGGACGGCGGCACCTCGAAAGGCGACTTCTACGAAGGCATGAATATGGCGGGCGCCTGGCGAGCGCCGCTTGTGCTGGTCGTCAACAACAACCAGTGGGCGATCTCCATGCCGCGCAGCCAGCAGACCGCCGCGCAGACGCTCGCGCAAAAGGCCATCGCGGCCGGTATCCCTGGCCTGCAGGTGGATGGCAATGATGTTGTTGCGGTGCGTCAGGTCACGCTCGAAGCGCTGGAACGGGCACGCACCGGCGGCGGTGCCACGCTGATCGAAGCGATCACCTACCGGCTTGGCGACCACACCACGGCGGACGATGCCTCGCGCTACCGCGACAGCGAACAGGTCAAGCAGCACTGGCTGCTGGAACCAGTGGCCAGGCTGCGCAACTATCTGCTGCGGCTCGGCGCATGGGATGCGGCACGCGAAGAAGCGCTTGGCAAGGCTTGCGCGGCGCAAGTGGCGGCCGCGGTGGAGGCCTATCTGGCAACGCCCCTGCCGAAGACGGCGGCGATGTTCGACTACCTGTATGCCAGCCTGCCCAAGGCGCTGGAGGCGCAGTTGACAACCGCGCAGCGCTTTTCCCCGGGCGCCGGGACTATCGGGAGTGAACCGGATCATGGCTGAAATCAATCTGGTCGAAGCCGTCAACCAGGCGATGGCCTATGCGCTGGAGCACGACCCGCGCGTGGTACTGCTCGGCGAGGACATCGGTGTGAATGGCGGCGTGTTCCGCGCCACGGCGGGCCTGCAGGCCCGCTTTGGCGCCGAGCGCGTCATTGACACACCGCTGGCAGAGTCGGGCATCGCCGGGGCCGCGATCGGCATGGCCGCAATGGGGCTGGTGCCCGTGATGGAGATCCAGTTCACTGGGTTTATCTACCCGACCATCGACCACATCATCAACCATGCCGGCCGCCTGCGCCACCGCACGCGCGGCAGGCTGAGCTGCCCGATGGTGCTGCGCTCGCCCTTTGGCGCCGGCATCCATGCGCCGGAGCACCACTCCGAAAGCCCCGAGGCCATGTTTGCCCATATCCCCGGCATCCGGGTGGTGATACCGTCCTCCCCGGCGCGAGCCTACGGCCTGCTGCTGGCGGCCATGCAGGACCCCGACCCGGTGGTGTTTCTCGAACCAACCCGGCTCTATCGCCTGTTTCGCCAGGAGGTACCCGACAACGGCGAGGCGCTGCCGCTCGATACCTGCTTCACGCTGCGCGACGGCGACGACATCACGCTGGTGAGCTGGGGGGCGATGCTGCAAGAGACGCAGGCCGCGGCTGACCTGCTGCTGGACGAAGGTATCTCCGCCGCCGTCATCGACGTCGCCACGCTCAAGCCGCTCGACATGGACACCATACTGGAATCGGTCGGCAGGACGGGCCGCTGCGTCATCGTCCACGAGGCGCCTCGCAGCGCCGGCTTCGGTGCCGAGATCGCGGCGAACCTCGCCGATGCGGGGCTGTACTCGCTGGCCGCGCCGGTGCAGCGCGTCACCGGCTACGACACCGTGGTGCCGATGGCCAGGCTCGAGTACGAGTACCTGCCCAGCGTGGCGCGGATCGCCGACGCGGCCCGCAAGGCCATGGCCGCCTGACGTCTTTCCTGGGAGTTCCGATGAAGATCTTCAAGTTGCCCGACCTGGGCGAAGGCCTGCAGGAAGCCGAGATCACCGAGTGGCACGTCAAACCCGGTGACACGGTAGCGGCCGACCAACCGCTGGTTTCGGTCGAGACCGCCAAGGCGATCGTCGAGATACCGTCGCCCTATGCCGGACAGGTCGCCAAGCTGTTTGCCCAGCCAGGCGAGATCGTGCATCTCGGCGCGCCACTGGCGGGCTTCGAAGGCGCCGGCGCGCAGGAGGACGCCGGCGCAGTGGTGGGCGATGTCAAGGTCGGCACGCAGGTGGTCGCGGAAGCGCCCGCCGCCCTGTCCCGTGGCGGCGGCGCGGTGCGGGCAGTGCCAGCCGTGCGCGCCCTGGCGCGGCAGCTCGACGTGGACCTGGCGATGGTCACCCCAATGGGCGCGGACGGCATCATCACCGCTGCCGACGTGCGGCGCGTCGCCGCGACGCTGGCGGACCTGGGGCCACCGGAAGTCCTGCGCGGCGTGCGGCGCGCCATGGCGCAGAACATGGCGCGCGCCCAAAGCGAGGTCGCCGCGGCGACCGTGATCGACGACGCCGATATCCACGCCTGGGTGCCCGGCACCGACACCACGATCCGGCTGGTGCGCGCACTGGTTGCCGGATGCCGCGCCGAGCCTGGCCTCAACGCCTGGTACGAAAGCCAGACCGGGCGCCGCCATGTGCCGGCGCGGATCGACGTGGGGATTGCGGTCGACCTGCCCGAAGGCCTGTTCGTGCCGGTGCTGCGGGATACCGGCAAACGGGACGCGGCAGACCTGCGGCGCGGCCTGGACCGCATGCGCGCCGATGTGCGCGCACGAACGATCGCACCCGAGGAGATGCGCGGCAACACCATCACGTTGTCCAACTTCGGCATGATCGCCGGCAAGTATGCGGCGCCGATCGTGGTACCCCCGACAGTTGCCATTCTTGGCGCCGGCCGTATCCACGATGCGGTGGTTGCGGCCGACGGCGTGCCCGCCGTGCACCGGATCCTGCCGCTCAGCCTGACTTTCGATCATCGGGTGGTCACGGGCGGCGAGGCCGCGCGCTTCCTGGCGGCAGTGATCGCGGACCTGGCGCTGCCGGTCTAGGCCAAAACGAGGTCCAGGCCCTGCATGCGACGCCACCGGAAGACCATGTTCACGTTCAGGCCGTGTTCCGGCGCCAGCTTCGACACAGACACGCCTGGCACGCAAGCAGCTGCTGCCAATCTACGTTTCAGTTCAATCGGGTGATTGCGGCTGCCGTGCGTGCGGCCCCCCGCTTTGCTACAGACTCCAAAGTAGTCCCCGCCAGATTTTGATGGGAACTACTCTGGATAGATTCGACTATCGCGTCTACACGGCCATCAGCGGACGGTTACCCCGGGTCTCCGGAAACTGCGCGTGCAGCGTGGCCAGATCGGCCTGCGGGGCGGCCTCGAGGGACGTGGATTCGGGGCTGGCAGTCTCCAATGTTCGCCACCGCCAGGATCCGTGGGCACAAAAGAAACCGCCCGAAGGCGGCTAGGCGAGCGCGCAGCACCCTACAGACTCAACTCGCTGTGCGAGCCCAGGCGGACGAGCCGCAGAACGTCGTCGCCCACCTTGCAGTAGATCAGCACCAGATCCGGCCTAACATGGCAGTCGCGAAAATCCTTCCACTGTTCCATAAAATCTGCTCAAAGTTGAGCATTGGATTTATCCGCACTTCGTTGACGCGGCTTGCGCCGCCCAACTGAAGCCCCTTGACGCTCAGTTG
>FTGR01000538.1_pt1 | contig 14968 bp, 11 predicted proteins | sample 1640751 | NCBI WGS metagenome assembly FTGR01 (sample SAMEA3914789, study PRJEB12502) | metagenome | biome: forest; material: soil | place: Canada | collected 2011-07-03 | depth 0.3 m
AGCATCGCCTTAAGGCGATGTGAGTTTGGCCCCCGGCCGCTCTTTTTGCCTGCCGACGAGGAGTCTTTCGCCCCATCCGGGTCGCCTTCTTTGCCTACTCTCTTGGCGAGCCAAGAAAGTAGGTCGCCTCCCCGCAGGGGAGGTGAAACTGCCTTTGACTTTAAGCTTTTGACCTTTTGACCTTTTGACCTTTTGACCTTTTGACCTTTTGGCCTTTTGACCTAATGAAGCGCTGCGGCACGTGCTGCCGCCCATGACCAAACAAGACATCGTCAGGACCGAGACAATGGCGAGTACACGCTCCTTACCCACCACCCCGGCGGCGCCGGCCGACCTGCCCAAGGTCCGGCTCGACTGGACCCCGCTGGCGCTGGCCCCGCTGCTGATGCTGCTGGCCTATCCCCTGATCGGCAGCGGCTCGACCTGGCTCACCCTGACCATCGCCGGCCTTGCCATGGGCATGATCGTGTTCGTGGTGTCGTCGGGCCTGACGCTGGTATTCGGCCTGATGGACGTGCTCAACTTTGGGCACGGCGCGTTTATCGCGCTGGGGGCCTATGTGGCGGCATCCGTGCTGCTGCCGCTGGGCGCCTGGGTGGAGGCCGACAGCCTGTGGCTCAACCTGGCGGTGTTCGGCCTTGCCATCCTGGCGGCGATGGTGGCGGCGGGTGCCATCGGCTTCCTGTTCGAGCGCATCGTGGTGCGCCCGGTCTACGGCCAGCACCTGAAGCAGATCCTGATCACCATGGGCGGCATGATCGTGGCCGAGCAACTGATCAAGGCGATCTGGGGAGCGGAGACCATTGCGCTGCAGGTGCCCACGACCTTCCGCGGCGCGGTGCTGCTGGGCGACGCGGCCATCGAGAAATACCGGCTCATCGCCGTGGTGCTCGGGCTGGTGATCTTCATCTCCATGGTGCTGGTGCTCAACCGCACGCGCATCGGCCTGTTGATCCGCGCCGGTGTGGAGAACCGCGAGATGGTGGAGTCGCTCGGCTACCGCATCCGGCTCTTGTTCATCGGCGTGTTCGTGGTGGGGGCAGGGCTTGCCGGCATGGGCGGCGTACTGTGGGGGCTGTACCAGCAGAACATCACCGCGTCGATCGGTGCCCAGGTCAATGTGCTGATCTTCATCGTGATCATCATCGGCGGGCTCGGCTCCACCACCGGCTGCTTTGTCGGTGCCTTGCTGGTGGGCCTGATGGCCAACTACACCGGCTTCCTGTTTCCCAAGGTGGCGCTGTTCTCGAACATCCTGCTGATGGTGATGATCCTGCTGTGGCGTCCGCAGGGCCTTTACCCGGTAGCCAAGCGCTGAGCGCCGAGGAAAACCATGACCCGACTGCTTTCCGGCGACCTGCCAAGAAGCCGCGTGCTGACCGTGATCCTGCTGGCCATGCTGCTGGCGCTGGCGTGCGCGCCCTTCCTGTTTCCCGGCGCGCGCGCGCTCAATATGGCCGCCAAGATCTGCATCTTCGTGGTGCTGGTGGCCAGCTACGACTTGTTGCTCGGCTATACTGGCATCGTCTCCTTTGCCCACACCATGTTCTTCGGCATCGGCGGCTATGGCGTGGCGATTGCCATGTCGCGGCTGGAGCCTGGGTGGGGCGCGCTGGCGCTCGGCACGCTGGGCGCGCTGCTGGTGTCGATGCTGCTGGCCTTCCTGATCGGGCTGTTCTCGCTGCGGGTCCGGGCGATCTTCTTTGCCATGATCACGCTGGCGGTGGCCACCGCCTTTGCCACGCTGGTGTCGCAGCTCTCCGAGTGGACCGGCGGCGAGGATGGCATCAGCTTCAAGGTGCCGGAAGTCTTCACGCCGGGCTTTTCGCTGGGCGACGCCGAGTGGCTTGGCGTGCCGCTCAACGGCAAGCTGTTTTCCTATTACTTTGTGTTTGCCAGCGCGCTGCTGCTGTTCCTGCTGCTGTTGCGCGTGGTGAATTCGCCGTTCGGCCGGGTGCTGCAGGCGATCCGCGAGAACGATTTCCGAGCCGAGGCCATCGGCTACCGCACCGTGGTGTATCGTACCGTGTCCACCGTGCTGTCGGCCGGGTTTGCCACGCTGGCCGGGGTGCTGATGGCGCTCTGGCTGCGCTACAACGGCCCGGACACCTCGTTGTCCTTCGAGATCATGGTCGACATCCTGCTGATCGTGGTGATTGGCGGCATGGGCACGCTGTACGGCGCGCTGATCGGCACCACGCTGTTCCTGGTGGCGCAGACCTACCTGCAGGACGTGATGAAGCTGGCGAGCGATGCCACCGCGGCGATCCCGCTGCTGTCTGGGCTGCTGCATCCGGACCGCTGGCTGCTGTGGCTCGGCCTGCTGTTTATCCTCAGCGTGTATTACTTCCCGCAAGGCATCGTCGGCCGGCTGCGTGGCGATCGCTCGGAGCACGAGGTGGCGTCATAGGGCGCTAGTACCAAGCAGCAAGCGGCATGCAGCCACAAGAACGATCAAAAGCGCTATAACAAGAACATCCACAAACGGAGATTCCAGACCATGTACGTAGTCGACTGGCTGCACAAGAATGCCCTGCATACGCCGGACAAGGTCGCGCTGGTCGACGTGGAGAGCGGCCGCACGGTGACCTCCCGGCAGTTCGACGAGCGCGCCAGCCGCTTCGCGCAATACCTGAGCGAGCGCCTGCGGCTGGCTCCCGGGGCCCGCGTGGCCGTGCTGGCCCACAACAGCTCGGACTATTTCGAGATGCTCTATGGCTGCGCCAAGGCCGGCATGGTGATGGTCTGCCTGAACTGGCGGCTGCGGGCGGCGGAACTGCTGCCGATTCTGCGCGACTGCTCGCCCGATGTGCTGGTGGCCGGCGACGGCTTTCTCGCGACCGCAGCCGCGCTTGCCGACGCCTTGCCGCTGCGCGCGGTATTGCACCTGGCCGACGACGAGAGCGCGGACGTGCCCGGCGGCTGGACCGAGTACGAAGCGATGCTGGCGGGCAGTTCCGGCCGCGTCATCGAGATGCCGTGCCGCGACGAGCACGAAGTCTGGCACCTGCTCTACACCTCGGGCACCACGGGACGGCCCAAGGGCGTGATCCAGACCTACGGCATGGTCTTCTTCAACGCCGTCAACGCCATGCTGGCCAACAAGATCACGCGTGACGACGTGTTCCTGAACGTGCTGCCGTTCTTCCATACCGGCGGGCTGAACCTGTATGCCAATCCCGTGCTGCATGCCGGCGGCACGGTGCATATCATGCGGCAGTTCGACCCCGAGGTGACGCTGCGCAAGCTCGATGCCAGCGCCGGGGAGGGCATCACCATGTTCTTCGCCGTGCCCGCGGTCTACCTGTTCCTGAGCCAGCATGCCGGCTTCGCGGCGGCGGATTTTTCCCGCGTGCGCAATATGGCCGCGGGCGGTTCCGCGGTGCCGCGGCCGCTGCTGGAGGCCTACCTGGCCAAGGGCGTGACGATCTGCTTCGGCTTTGGCATGACCGAGACCGGGCCGACCGTGTTCGTGTGCGACGAGGCCACGGCGCGCCGCAAGATCGGCACTATCGGCAAGCCGGTCGGCTCGATGCTGACACGGGTGGTGGATCCGCAGGGCCGCGACGTGGCGCCCGGCGAGCGCGGCGAGTTGCTGATCAAGGGGCCGGGCGTCACGCCTGGCTACTGGAACCTGCCGGAGGCGACCGATGCCGCCATCCGTGGCGGCTGGCTGTACTCCGGCGATATCGCCTATATGGACGAGGAGGGCGATTACTACATCGTCGACCGCGCCAAGGACATGTTTATTTCGGGCGGCGAGAACGTCTACCCGGCCGAAGTGGAGAATGTGCTGTTCCAGCTTGCTGCGGTATCCGAGGCCGCCGTCATCGGCGTGCCGGACGCGCGCTGGGGCGAGGTCGGCATGGCGCTGGTGGTGGCAAAGCCCGGCATGGCGCTCGATGCCGAAGGCGTGCTCGCGCATTGCCGCGCCGCGCTGGCAAGCTACAAGGTGCCGCGCCACGTGCGGATGATCGAGGCGCTGCCGCGCACGCCGTCCGGCAAGGTGGAAAAGCACAAGCTGCGCGCGCGCTTCCAATCGCAGTGAAGGCGGTGCGCAGTGTGATGTCATGCAGTGGCTGTCTCGTGAATTTCTCGTATCCGGTTTGCGTTCCGATAGATCGAGCATGCCAATCCAGCATGCAATAGAGGGGGCACAACATGTTGCGCGGACTTGCAGGACATAGCGGTTTGAGCCTATACGGCGCGCGCCTGGCGCTGGCAGGGGCGGCAGGCTTGCTGCTGGCGGCGTGCGGCTCGGGCGACAACAACGCCAGCAGCGGCAACACCAATCCCAATACCAAGCCGGCGAACATCGGCACGGTCACGATCAGGAACTACGACGGCAACACCGACGACCTGCTCACCGCCGGCCTCGGCAAGGACGGCCTGGGCTCCGCCACCCAGCCGCTGCCGCTGAACCCGGCCGCGCCCACGGCGGCCGAGTTGCGCCGGTACGCCATCTACACCAACTACCGCGCGCTGGTGGATACCACGGCAGGCGGTGGCTACGGCTCGCTGTACGGCCCCAATGTGGACGCGCAAGGCAACATCACGACGGGGCAGGGCAAGGTCGCCGGGCGCGAGTACCTGGCCTTCTCCGACGATGGCAGCGGCCAGCAGAACGTGACCATGTTGGTGCAGATTCCCGACAGCTTCAATGTGGCCAAGCCGTGCCTGATCACCGCCACATCGTCCGGCTCGCGCGGCGTCTATGGGGCGATCTCCACCGGCGAGTGGGCGCTCAAGCGCGGCTGCGCCGTCGCCTACACGGACAAGGGCACCGGCGCTGCGCCGCACGACCTGGACACCGACACCGTTGCGCTGATCGACGGCACGCGCGCCAGCCGCGCCGCGGCCGGCACCAATGCGCAGTTTGCCGCCCCGTTCCCCAACACCAGCCTGGCCGCGTTCAATGCGCTGGCGCCGCACCGCCTGGCGTTCAAGCACGCGCACTCGCAGCGCAACCCCGAGAAGGATTGGGGCACGTTCACGTTGCAGGCCGCCGACTTCGCCATCTGGGCCATCAACGACCGCTTCGGCAACGTGGCCACGGATGGCACGCGCCAGCGCAGCCTGGGCCCGGACAAGGTCGTGGTGATCGCTTCCAGCGTTTCCAACGGCGGCGGCGCGGCCATTGCCGCGGCGGAGCAGGACACCCAGGGGCTGATCGACGGCGTTGCGGTGGGCGAGCCGAATCTCAACCTGCCTGGCAACACGGGCGTCACCGTTACGCGCGGTGGCGTGCCGGTCAGCAAGTCCGGGCTCCCGCTGTATGACTACACCACCACGGCCAACCTGCTGCAGCTCTGCACCTCGCAGGCGACCGCGCTGGTGAATGCGCCGGGCGTGGCGCTGTACGCGCTGCCGACCGTCGGGTTGGCCCAGCCTGCGCTCAACCGTTGCCAGTCGCTGGCCAACGCGGGCCTGGTGACCGGGCCGGATGCCGCCACCCAGGCCGCCAGCGCGTTGCAGGCACTGCACGCATTTGGCTGGGAGCCCGAGTCCGACGCGCTTCATCCCTCGCTGGCCCTGTTCGAGGTGGCCAACGCGGTCTCGGTGACCTTCGCCAACGCGCTCGCGCGTGCTGCCGTGGCGGATCGCCTGTGCGGCTTCAGCTTTGCCGCTACGGGCACGGCAGTGCTGACGCCGGCGGCGATTCCGCCAGCCACCCTCAATGTGCTGTACGCCACGGGTAACGGCGTGCCGCCGGCGGGCGGCGTGCAACTGATCAACGATAACAATCCCGGTGGCCCGCTGCGCGACATCTACTCCCAATCGCCGAGCAGCAATGTGGCTGATGCCAACTTCGACGGCGCCCGCTGCCTGCGCGGGCTGCTGACGGGCACCGGCGCGCAGGGCCAGGCGCTGCAAGCGGGCCTGGCCCAGACGCTTCGCTCGGGCAACCTGCACGGCAAGCCGGCCATCATCGTGCATGGCCGCAGCGATGCGCTGCTGCCGGTCAACCATACGTCGCGGCCGTATCTGGGCTATAACCGGCTCCAGGAGGGCGGCGCCAGCAAGCTCTCCTACGTCGAAGTCACCAACGGCCAGCACTTCGATAGTTTCATCGGCGCGGTAGCGGGCTACGACAATCGCTTTATCCCGCTCCACGTCTACCTGAACCGGGCGCTCGACGCGGTCTACGACAACCTGACCACCGGCCGCGCGCTGCCACCTTCGCAGGTGGTGCGCACGGTCGCGCGCGGCGGCACCGCGTCGCCGGCACCCACCATCCTGCCCGCCAATTTGCCGCCGTTTGCCGCCACCCCGGCCGATGCGGACCGGATCACGGTCAACGGCAGCACCGTAGAGGTACCCAACTGATGAAGGCATCCCGCCCACGCGTCCTGACGCAAGAAGATTTCGACCGCTTCGCCTCAATCTCGCGCGATGACAACCCCATCCACTGCGATCCGGCGTTCGCCAGCACGACGCATTTCGGCGCCACGGTCGCGCATGGCATGTTCCTGTTCTCGCTGCTGTGCGCGCAGATGCAGCGCAGCACCCCCCGGCCGGTGCTGCCGATCGCGCAGACGCTGATGTTCCCGCGGCCCACCTTCGTCGGCGACGGCGTGGCCGCCGTGCTGGTGTTGAACGAAACACCCGGCCGCGACCGGATCGCGCTGGACACCTCGATCCGCTGCGTGCAGCGCGGCCGCAACCGCACACCCGCGACGGATGAGCAGATTACGGCACAAGGGGATGCGGTGCTGCTGGTCGACGCCAGCGCGGAATCGCTGGCCGAGGCGCAGCGCCAGGATGCCGACGAGTTTGGGCACTCCGCCGGGCACCTCGTGGCGCAGCCGGCCGGCGAGCGTACGCTCTATCACCTGAGCGTGGGCCAGGAGGCTTCGGCGATACGCAGCTTCAGTGCGGGTGATATCGATGAATACGTGGCGTTGACCGATGATGGCAGTGCCCTCTATACCGACCCGGTGTTTGCCCACAGCCGCGGCTTCGAGGGCACCATCGTGCCGCTGCCGTTGCTGGCCGGCATGTTCTCGGACTTGCTGGGCACCCGCTTGCCGGGCCGCGGCACCGGCTGGATGAAGCAGTCGCTGCGGCTGCGCTCGCCGGCGCGGCTGGGCGAGCTGCTGACCGCTTCGGTGCGCATCGTGCGCCTGCGCCGCGACAAGGACCTGGTCAACCTGGCGACGGTGGTCACCGGCGACGATGGCCGCGTGGTGCTGGCCGGCGAGGCGCTGGTGCTGGTGCGCAACCTGGAGGACAAGCGGGCGCTGGCGGCCGCCTGAGGCTGCTGGGGTGGCCAAGCCGCAACGTATTGCCTGCGCCACATCAAGGGCCGTGCAGTCAGGCCTTGAAATGTAGGCGCAAAGCCTTATCTTTCGATCAGACACCAGTGTCCGGCCCGCGTGGCGGGATCGGCAGGTTGGGGCGTAAGCGCCCCCGCCTTCCGCATCAGGACACTCATCCGAAAAAGAGGGCTCCTAAATGCGAATTGACAAACTGACCACCCGATTCCAGGAAGCGCTGGCTGATGCCCAGAGCCTGGCGATCGGCAACGACAACCAATACATCGACCCGCTGCACGTGCTGCGCGCCTTGCTGGCGCAGAACGACGGTGCCGCCCGCGCGCTGCTGGCGCGCGCCGGCGTCAACGTCGGCGGCCTGACCACCGCGCTGGATGCCGCCATCAAGCGCTTGCCGCAGGTGCAGGGCACCAGCGAGGTCCAGGTCGGGCGCGAACTCAGCGCACTGTTCAACGCCACCGAGAAAGAAGCCATCAAGCGCGGCGACCAGTTCATCGCCAGCGAGCTGTTCCTGCTTGCGGTGGCCGATGACAAGGGCGAGGCTGGCCGCATCGCGCGTGACAACGGCCTCTCGCGCAAATCGCTCGAGACCGCCATCGAAGCCGTGCGCGGGGGCGATTCGGTCAACAGCGCCGACGCCGAAACCCAGCGCGAAGCGCTGAAGAAGTACACCGTGGATCTCACCGAGCGCGCCCGTATCGGCAAGCTCGATCCCGTGATCGGCCGCGACGACGAAATCCGCCGCACCATCCAGATCCTGCAGCGCCGCACCAAGAACAACCCCGTGCTGATCGGCGAGCCGGGCGTGGGCAAGACCGCCATCGTGGAAGGCCTGGCCCAGCGCATCGTCAATGGCGAGGTGCCGGAAAGCCTCAAGAGCAAGCGCGTACTGGTGCTCGACATGGCCGGCCTGCTGGCTGGCGCCAAGTACCGCGGCGAGTTCGAGGAACGACTCAAGGCCGTGCTGTCGGACATCGCCAAGGACGAGGGCCAGACCATCGTCTTTATCGATGAGCTGCACACCATGGTCGGCGCCGGCAAGGCCGAGGGCGCCATCGATGCCGGCAACATGCTCAAGCCCGCGCTCGCGCGCGGCGAGCTGCATTGCATCGGCGCGACCACGCTGGACGAATACCGCAAGTACATCGAGAAGGACGCCGCGCTCGAGCGCCGCTTCCAGAAGGTGCTGGTCGACGAACCAAGCGTGGAGGCCACCATCGCCATCCTGCGCGGCCTGCAAGAGAAGTACGAGCTGCACCACGGCGTGGAGATCACCGACCCGGCCATCGTCGCCGCGGCGGAGCTGTCGCATCGCTATATCACCGACCGCTTCCTGCCCGACAAGGCCATCGACCTGATCGACGAAGCCGGCGCGCGCATCAAGATGGAAATCGACTCCAAGCCGGAGGTGATGGACAAGCTCGAGCGCCGCACCATCCAGCTCAAGATCGAGCGTGAGGCCGTCAAGCGGGAAACCGATGAAGCCTCGAAAAAGCGGCTTGAGCTGATCGAGCAGGAAATCGGCCGCCTGGAGAAGGAATACGCCGACCTCGAAGAGATCTGGAAGGCCGAGAAGGGCGCCGCCCAGGGCGCAGCCGCGCTCAAGGAAGAGATCGACAAGATCCGCCTGGAGATCACGCGCCTGCAGCGCGAAGGCAAGCTCGACAAGGTGGCGGAGCTGCAGTACGGCAAGCTGCCCGAGCTGGAAGGCAAGCTCAAGGCTGCCACGGTCGCCGAAGCCAGCGAGCAAAAGCAGCCCAACAAGCTGCTGCGCACGCAGGTGGGCGCCGAGGAAATCGCCGAAGTGGTGAGCCGCGCGACCGGCATTCCGGTGTCCCGGATGATGCAGGGCGAGCGCGAGAAGCTGATCCATATGGAGGACTACCTGCACCGCCGCGTGGTGGGACAGGACGAGGCCGTGCGCCTGGTGTCGGACGCCATCCGCCGCTCGCGCGCCGGCCTGTCGGACGAGAACAAGCCCTACGGCTCGTTCCTGTTCCTTGGCCCAACCGGGGTGGGCAAGACCGAACTGTGCAAGGCGCTGGCCGAGTTCCTGTTCGATTCGCAGGACCACCTGATCCGCATCGACATGAGCGAATTCATGGAGAAGCACAGCGTGAGCCGGCTGATCGGCGCGCCGCCGGGATACGTGGGCTATGAAGAGGGCGGTTACCTGACCGAGGCCGTGCGCCGCAAGCCGTACAGCGTGATCCTGCTCGACGAAGTCGAGAAGGCCCACCCGGACGTCTTCAACGTATTGCTGCAGGTGCTGGACGATGGCCGCCTGACCGACGGCCAGGGCCGTACGGTGGACTTCAAGAACACGGTGATCGTGATGACCTCCAACCTGGGCTCGCACATCATCCAGGCGATGTCCGGCGAGCCGCACGAGGCGGTCAAGGGCGCGGTATGGCAGGAAGGGAAGACGCATTTCCGGGCCGAGTTCCTGAACCGTATCGACGAGGTGGTGGTGTTCCATTCGCTCGACCAGCAGCATATCGAGTCGATCGCCCGCATCCAGCTGGAGCGGCTGACGGCACGGCTGGCGCGCATGGACATGACGCTGGAGGTGAGCGAGGCAGCGCTGGCCAAGATCGCCAGCGCTGGCTACGATCCGGTGTTCGGGGCGCGTCCGCTCAAGCGCGCGATCCAGCAGCAGATCGAGAACCCCGTGGCGCGCGTTATCCTGGAAGGCAAGTTCGCCGCCAAGGATGTGGTGCCGGTGGATTACCGGGACGGGGAGTACACCTTCGGTCCGAAGGTTCACTGAGGCAAGGCGTAGCCCCTGGACACCCAGGCACCTGGACGCCAAAACGAAAAACCGCCCCTTAGCCGGGGCGGTTTTTCTTTGTAATCAACATTAATAAAATGCGGTCCGGACCGTTGCAACCGCGCCACCCTCGGGTTACGCCTGCATCACATGCCTCTCGGAACCCCGAACCTTAGCGCCGATACGGATAGGGGTGATGGTAGGCATACCAGTCGCGGCGGCCCCACCAGCGGCGTCCGTCCCAATAGCGCTCACCGTGCCACCCGATCACCACCGCAGGCGCCACCACCACCGGCGGCCCATACCCGGGAGGCGGCCCATAAACCGGAGCCGGCGCGGGATAGGCCACGGGCGGCGGGGGCGCAGGATAGGCCGGCGCCTGGTAAACGGGCGCCGGATACACGGGTGCCGGATAGGCCGGCGCTACCACCACCGGCGCAGGCACGCCGATATTCAGGTCCACATCGACGCGTGCCAATGCGCTCTGGGAGGCCGCCAGGGCGAATGCTCCCAGGCCCAGCGCGTAGAAGTAACCATGCTTCATGTCGATCCTCGTCTTGCAGTAGCAATAAGCTGACTCTAGCCAAGCCGCCGCGCTGCCGGGGATTACAACTGTAACGATATTTCACGGCGTGCCGGGCGCCAGGGGCATCAAGCATCAGGCAGAGCGCTCGTTCCTGAGGCGATACAGGGGCATCAGCTCCCTCACGCAAGCGTCCGACGCCGATTTGCTTTCCACCTTGATCGCGCGGGCCACGGCATCCTTGATCCGGCCCAGCCCACCTTGCTCAAGGAAGGCTTTCAATGCGGCGTTCTCCATGAACCGGTTGAATTCCAGCAGGTCGGCACCCGTAATGCCAGCCTCGGTCACTTCCTTGCCGGATAGCGCCGCGTCCTTGGTCTTGCGCCCGACCGGCGAGCCAAGCAAGCGCGCAAGCCGCATCGCCAGTCCGGCATCCTGGATCTCGGGCGCCACGGCAGGCCGCACTGCCGCCTCGACCACTTCGGGCGAGAGCTTCGCGCGGGCGCATTGCGTGTAGCGCTCTTTGGGGATGGGCCCGATGTTCGCCGGCAGCCTGGCAAAGGCCTGGTCCAGGCCAGCCGCAAGGATCGCGCCGATGTCAAACGCCCGGATCAGCGCCGTGACGGCTTCATCGTAAGTCGGGGGGAACAGCTGGGGTGGCTCTGTCGCGCGCTCTTCGATGCTTAGCGTGGGCTGCTCGGCCAGGGGCCCCGCCCAACCCTCGTGGCTGTGGCCGAGTGCCAGCGCCAGTGCGACTGCCAGAAGTATCGCCGGCAAGCTCGCCGGCTTCCCGGGTGGTATTCGGGCCGCAACGCCATGTGGAACCTTGCCAAGGGAAACGGCAAGCCCTGGGTGAGCGCATCGGGGACATTCGATCATGTTTTGCGCCGGCTCGTCTGGGTATCTCCTGCGGATTATGCCGGGATTCTGCGCGTTCAGTCCGCCCGTGCCACGCCGCAAAGCGCCATCAGGCCGCAGGTCCGGGCGCGCGTGGTGCGGAAAGCGTCGCGTCCGAGATGAACGGAGAAAGCACTTCGCTCTACCGCACGGGCATAGACGCCCAAAAGTGGCCGACGCGCTACGATCCGCTACATTACCGAGGCAGCCGCATTACACTGGTCCAGATGAGCCACCGCCCTCAACAACATCAAGTACGAGACTTCCTCACTTCCTATTTCTGGAGTGGCGACGCCATCAGCAGTCGAAGCGTGAGTGACATCGTGCTATCAGGCACGGTCGACGTGCCGGTGCCCCCTGCACGTCTGCTTGCGGACTGGGCAAGGGAGACATCGTCCCGCTTGGTCCTGGAACCCGGGGATGTCGAGGCAATGCCTTTGGCGCGAGCGCGAGCGCGCTGGCCGGACTACACGCGCTGCGTGCAGGCGGTGTCCGATTGGGCGTGCGCGCTTGGACTGCCTGGGGTGCTCGCCTCCAGTGACGTAGCCCTGATGGCCTGCCGCGGCGCGAAGTACCACCATGACGGTGCGCAATATGGCGGTGCGGCCTTTTGCAATCTATTCCTGAGCGAGGACAGGGGGCAGGACTTGCATTTTCCCTCTTTGGGTCATCGAATCCCCCTGACCCGGGGTACGGTTGTGATATTCGATACTTGCCAGCCTCATGGCGTAATTCAACGCCGCAGCAGCGGTTTTAGTGTGGCCGACTTCCCGCCCGACCAGGATTGCACCCAACTATTCCTGACCTGGGAGCTTCCCATTGAAGATGCCCATGTTGGGCACGCACTTAAGGTTGCCTTCGACATCGCCCCTTCGATCTCATTGCAACTGAATGAAGAGCAAGTCTGGCTGAACGGTGCAAGGGCCAGTGTGTGCCCAGAGTCTGGTCGGTGGTGCCGGGCCGACTAATCGTCAGGGTCACACCGCGGTTTTGCCCTGACAGGGTGGACAGGCTCGTGTTCGGCGCGATAGGCGCGCGCAGCGAGCGCCGTTGTGGCTAACGGGAACGATTTCAGGCTTCGTAATCAAGCCCGTGACGCAGCGACGCAAAGTAAGGCTCCATTTCCAACGCTTGGCCGAACGACCGTTTCGGACGCAGTAGACGTCGGAACTCGTCCTGGCAAGCGACCGGAACCGGCCATTCGGCCTTTCGCGTCTCCCCACGCACCTTCAGGAAGGCAGGCGCCGGCGAGCTGGATCAATCCTTTGCTGTCCATCGTCACAGCAATTCGACCGCCGTCGCAGTCGCTTCACCGCCCCCAATGCAGAGGCTCGCGACACCGCGGCTCTTTCCAGCCTTTCGCAACGCGCCCAAGAGCGTCACCAGAATTCGCGCGCCGGATGCTCCGATGGGATGCCCAAGTGCGCATGATGGATATTGACCTTTTCTGAATCCAGTCCCAGATCGTGTACTGCCACCATCGCAACCAACGCGAAGGCTTCGTTGATTTCCCACAGATCGACGTCTGATGCTAGCCATCCGAGCTTGTCCAGCAGCTTGCCAATTGCCCCTACCGGCGCGCTCGTGAAGGTCGCGGGGCTCTGCGCGTGGGTGGAATGACCCACAATGCGCGCGAGAGGCCTTACGCCCAATCTGTGGGCTACGGACTCTCGCGTCAGCATGAGTGCCGCAGCACCGTCAGAAATGGAGCTCGAGTTTGCCGCTGTCACGGTCCCTTTGGTTCGAAACACTGGCCTCAAGGTCCTAATCTTATGGCTCGTCGGGGAAATCTGTGGGTGGTTTTCTTGGCCTGACTACGGTTCTTGAACCCGCATGAGGTAGCGATAGAGCTTGCGCGAAGTGGTATCGAAGGCCTTCTGCTCGGTCTCCGTGATGCGTGGCCAGATGAGCGGTCCGCCCTCGTCGTCAATCATTTGCAATAGCAGAGTTTCGGTGGCAAGGCTCGCCAAGTCGGAATCTTCATGGCGACGACGGATGATTTCGCCGCCGAGCATCCAGAGATGGTCGCGATGACGGCGCCGGGTCTTGTCGGTGATTGACTGTGTCAACAGGTCCATCAGGAAGGGTGTCAGGAGTTCAATGATGCGCTGGCCGGCAGCGATATCGGGCGCTTCAATCTGCCAGGTGGTGGGCCAGTTCGCCAGGTCCGGCACGAACGCATTGAGGTCCGCCCCCGCATCCGATGGGACAATGGGCGTCAAAGAAACTGTCTTGCGCTTACCTGCCATGCTGCTGACCCGCCTGCTCAATGCCTGCCATCACTTCCCCGGTTTTGTGTACGAAAGCGCTCGCTTGTGTCAGGCCTCTAACACCATCGAGATCGACGTGCGTCCGCGACGAGGTTCCCGACCGCACTGCTCGGGCTGCGGCCAACAGGCCCGCGGCTACGACACGCTGGCAACGCGCCGCTTCGAGTTCATCCCGATCTGGGGCTTTGCCGTGGTCTTACTGTACGCGATGCGGCGTGTAGAGTGTAAGCGCGGCTGCGGCGTCAAGGTTGAACAGGTACCCTGGGGTATTGGCAAGCACACGCTGACGAAAGCGTACATGCTGTATCTGGCCAACTGGGCACGCAAGCTGTCTTGGCAGGAAACGGCGCGCAGCTTCCATACCAGTTGGGAGAAGGTCAGTCAGGCAGTGGAATGGGTAGTGGAATGGGGGTTGGCCCACCGCACGCTGGGGCCGATCCGCGCCTTCGGGGTCGATGAGATTCAGTATGGTCGGGGGCATCAATATCTGACCCTGGTCTACCAGATCGAGGCTGGTTGCATCCGCTTGCTGTGGGTCGGCAAGGAGCGCACGACAGAGAGCTTCGAGAAATTCTTTGCCTTGATCGGCGCCGAGATCGCCGCCAAAGTCGAGTTCGTCTGCTCGGACATGTGGAAGCCCTATCTGAAGCTGATCGCCAAACATTGCCCCAATGCTTTGAATATCCTCGATCGCTTCCACATCGTCGCCAAGATGAACCTCGCCCTGGATGACGTGCGCGCCGCCGAAGCCCGACGCATGGCAAACGATGGCTACCAGCCCGTGCTGAAGAAATCCCGCTGGTGCCTGCTCAAGCGTCGGGAGAACCTCACCGATACCCAGCGGATACGGTTGCGCGATCTGCTGCGCTACAACTTGCAGAGCGTACGGGCCTATTTGCTCAAGGAGGAATTCCAGTCGCTCTGGGAATACGAATCGCCGGTCTGGGCCGGCAAGTTCCTCGACCGATGGTGCACGCAGGTCATGCGCTCGCGCATCGAACCCATGAAGAAGTTCGCCCGCACTGTCCGCACTCACCGCGAACTCATCCTCAACTACTTCCGGGCGCGAAAGCAGTTCTCCAGCGGGGTGATCGAAGGGCTCAACAACAAAGCCAAAGTCACCATGAGAAAAGCATACGGATTCCGGACCTTCCGCATGACCGAAATCGCGCTATATCACGGGCTCGGGAAGCTCCCGGAGCCAAAACTCACCCACAGTTTTTACTGACGAGCC
>FTGR01000502.1_pt1 | contig 14960 bp, 5 predicted proteins | sample 1640751 | NCBI WGS metagenome assembly FTGR01 (sample SAMEA3914789, study PRJEB12502) | metagenome | biome: forest; material: soil | place: Canada | collected 2011-07-03 | depth 0.3 m
CGGCGCGCGCCGGGCCGGGCCGTTCGTCGCGGTCAATTGCGGTGCCATTCCCGCCACGCTGATCGAGTCGGAGTTGTTCGGCCACGAGAAAGGCGGTTTCACGGGCGCCGTGCAGCAGAAAGCCGGGTATTTCGAGCAAGCCCGGGGCGGCACGCTGTTTCTCGATGAAGTCACGGAAATGGCGCCCGACATGCAGATCAAGCTGCTGCGGGTGCTGGAGACGCGCACCTTCCACCGCGTGGGCGGCGACACGCAGATCGTGTGCGACGTGCGGATCCTCGCCGCCACCAACCGCGACCCCATCGAAGCGGTGCGCACCGGCCAGTTGCGGGAGGACCTGCTTTACCGCCTTGCGGTCTTCCCGTTGCACATTCCACCGCTGCGCGAGCGTGGCGAGGACATCGCGCAACTGGCCAAGCACTTCCTGGCGGAGTTCAACGCCATGGAAGGCGCCGACAAGGTGTTTTCCGGCACGGCGCTGGAACGGCTGCGGCACTATGGCTGGCCCGGCAATGTGCGTGAACTGAGGAACACCATCTATCGCGCCTTTATCCTGGCCGACCGCGTCATCGACATCGCCAACCCCAATATTGCCACCCAGCCGCCACGGCCAGCCACGCTGGACGGCTTCGTCAACGTGCGCATCGGCACGTCGCTGGCCGACGCGCAGCGCGAGATCATCCTGGCCACGCTGGCGCGCTTCGACGGCGACAAGCGGCAGGCAGCGCACTCGCTGGGCATCAGCCTGAAGACGCTCTACAACCGGCTGGACGCCTATCGCGCCAGTTGAGCCGCGGCGTGGTGCGACCCAGCAAACGGCTGGCTGCCCTGCTTTGTAGCATTGCACCCCGATTGGGTGCCGTTTCTTCCTTCCGAGCCGCTTTTCCCGTCCTTCCGGGCATTGTCGCCTGATCCCGCGTCCCTTTCTGCTCCATCTCGGTGCGTTCACGCAAGCGGGCTTCTCCGGCTGTCTCTCCGAGCGCACTCGCCGGTCTTGCACGCCGTGTGCCGGCGCTAAGGGCCCCGCCTTTTTCCCCGAACTGCCACCGACGCGCAGTAGTATTTACACACATTGCGCATCTCCGATCCGTCAAGTCACGCCCGACGCACCTGCCGCCTTCCCCCGCCCGCCCTTGGCGTCGCTGGGGCTCCGGGTTTCCCAGGTTTACCCGCTCCTGGCCTGGCACGCGCTTCGCGTAACAGGAGGGGCGCGAAGGCCTGCCGCGATGCAGCAAACGGTAAGAGCCCGCACGATCGAGCGTCATGGCATCGCTTCCCATCCCCCGATGTCCGCCAAGCGATATCGAAGGAGTTCCACCTTGAACCCGAGCATGCTATTTGTTGCCGCCGAGGCGATCCCCCTGGCAAAAACCGGCGGACTGGGCGACGTGGTCAGTGGACTGGCGCGCGCGCTGCAAGCGCGCGGCTGCGACAGCACCATCCTGATGCCCGGCTACCCCGAAGCCATCGCCCGCACGCAGGATGTGCGCAGCATCGGCGGGCTGCGCCTGCCGCTGGCGCTGCCCGCCGGCCACGGCGCCGCGCGGCTTCTGAGCGGATGCCTGCCCGACACCAGCGTCAAGGTGGTATTGCTCGATTGCGCCGCGCTGTATGACCGCGCCGGCTCGCTGTACGTGGACGGCGCGGGCCGCGACTTCGCCGATAACCCGCTGCGTTTCGCCGCGCTCAGCCACGCGGCCACGGCCATCGCCGCCGGACGCACCGCGCTGCCGATCCCGGACGTGGTCCACGCGCACGACTGGCACGCCGCACTCACGCCGCTGCTGATGCAGCGCGCTGCCGACGGGCTGCCCGCAGCCACTCCGGCCTAACGGCAACAGGTGGGAATGAAACGTGCGAATCTGCCAGATCGACCTATCCTCCTCCCGGCCTGAGGGTGCACATGAAGGTGCACATGATGGTGCGCATGAAGGCGCGCCTGACGCCGACGCACTGGCCCGCGCCGCGACGCTGGGCTTCGACCATGTGCTGCTGGCTGGCTGGCCGGTGCTCCATGCGCAGGGTCCCGCGCTGGCGCAGGTGGTGGCGGCCTGTGCCGCCCACGGCTTGTCCTGCCTGCTGGAACTCGCACTGGACCGCTACCCGCAAGGCAGCGCCGGCCTGGACCCGGGCTGGCGCGAGCCCGCTGGCCTCGCGGCCGACCCGCGCGACACCGACAACCACCTGCCCGGCGTGCGCCTGCGCTGGCACGATCCGCATACCGCATCGGCGCTGGTGCCGTGGTGGGGAGACCGGCTGCGCACCCCTGTCGCCGCCGGCATCGCCGGCTTTGTCTGCCGCGCGCCGGCCCGCGTGGCCGGACGCCACTGGGCGGCATTGATTGCCGGCGCCCGCCGTGCCGCGCCCGGGCGCAGCGTGGCCTTCCTGGCGTGGACCCCGGGCCTGGGTCCCACGCAGCTCGATGACCTGCGCCAAGGCGGGTTCGACGGCGCCTTCTGCTCGCTGCCGTGGTGGGACTACCGCAGCGCCTGGCTCACCGAGGAGATCGCGCGCCTGCGCCCCTTTGGCAAGGTGCTGGCTGCGCCGGCGCTGGACGGCGCAGGCACCGACGTGCTGGCCGCGCGCCGCGCGCTATGGGCCGCGGCCGCCATCGGCGACGGCATGCTGGTGCCGGCCGGCTTCGAGGGCGGCGGCGACGGCAAGACGCCGCCGCCCTACGACCTGTCCCATGAGGTAACCCACGCCAATGCCTGGCTGGCCGCGCGTGGCACCGCACCGGCCCGCGCTTTGCGGCTGGTAAGCGGCGGCAACGCGCCCTTGACCGTGCTGGCCCGCACGGCCGGCGCCCCGGGCGAGGAGCCCGCGGCACTGGCTATCGTGATCAATCCCGATGCGCGCGAGGCGGCATCGCTGGGGGCGGACCGCATCCTGGCCGCCTTGCCCCACGGCGCCGGCGCGCTGGTGCAGGCCGAGGGCGGCCCAGGTGGCGCCGACCCGGCCGGTGCCGTGCTGGATGCGATGGCAACCATTGCGCTGGCGCCAGCCGGCATCCAGCTCTACCACCCGATACCCAGCGCCGCGCAGGCCGCGCCCGCGCGGCGCAATGGCAAGCGCATCGCGGCGGCCGTGCGCGCCGCGCTGGAAAAAAGCGTAGCCGCGGCCTTGCAGGCGCCCCGCATCGCCATCGAGAACATCACCCCTGCCTGCGATGCGGGGCGCTTCGCGGTACGCCGCGTGGCCGGCGAACGGGTGGAGGTGGAAGCGGACATCTGGATGGATGGCCACGACAAGCTGGCCGCCGTCCTGCTGTGGCGCGGCCCGGGCGAGCAGGAATGGCAGCAGTCGCCGCTGACGCCCGGCGTCAACGACCGCTGGAGCGGCAGCTTTCCGCTGCGCGCCTTGGGCCGCCACACCTTCACGGTGGAAGCCTGGCGCGACACCTTTGCCAGCTGGTGCGACGAGGTCACCAAAAAGAAGCAGGCGGGCGTGGATATCACGCTGGAGATCGAGGAAGGCGCGCGCCTGGTGGCGGCAGCGAGCGGCACGGCGGCAGCGGATGCCGATGTGCGCGCCATCGCCAGCCAACTGGAAGCCACCCGGGGCAATCCCGACGGCGACGTGCACCGGCTGGAGCTGCTGCTCTCCCCGCGGACCCGCGCCGCCATGCAGGCGGCCGACCCGCGCCCGTTTGGCACCCGTCACCCGGTGGCGCTGCCGGTGGAGGCCGACAGGCTGGCCGGGCGCTATGCGAGCTGGTACGAGCTGTTCCCGCGTTCGCAAAGCGGCGACACCCAGCGCCACGGCACCTTCGATGACGTGATCGCGCGGCTGCCGGCGATTCGCGCCATGGGCTTCGACGTGCTGTACCTCACGCCGATCCATCCTATCGGCCTTACCCATCGCAAGGGGCGCAACAACAGCTTGCGGGCCAACCCGGGCGACCCTGGCAGCCCGTACGCCATCGGTTCGGACGAAGGCGGCCATGATGCCATCCATCCTGAGCTAGGCAGCTTCGATGATTTCCGCCGCCTGCGCGACGCCGCCGCCGCCGAGGGCCTGGAGCTGGCGCTGGACTTCGCCATCCAGTGTTCGCCAGACCATCCCTGGCTGCGCGAGCACCCGGAGTGGTTCGCGCACCGGCCGGATGGCTCGCTGCGCTACGCGGAGAATCCGCCCAAGAAGTACGAGGACATCGTCAACGTCGATTACTACTGCGCCCCGCCGGCCGACGCCGCGCTGTGGACGGCGCTGCGCGACGTGGTGATGTTCTGGGCGGAGCAAGGCGTGCGCATCTTCCGCGTGGACAACCCGCACACCAAGCCGCTGCCGTTCTGGGAATGGATGATTGCCGACGTGCGCTCGTGCTTTCCCGATGTGCTGTTCCTGGCCGAGGCGTTCACGCGGCCCAAGATGATGGCGCGCCTGGCCAAGCTGGGCTTCAACCAGTCGTATACGTACTTCACCTGGCGCAACCACAAGCGCGAACTGACGGAATACATGACGGAGCTGACGCAAGGCCCGTTGCGCGAGTTCTATCGCCCGCATTTCTTCGTCAACACGCCGGACATCAATCCCTATTTCCTGCACGACAGCGGGCGGCCCGGCTTCCTGATCCGTGCCGCGCTGGCCGCGCTGCTGTCCGGGCTGTGGGGCATGTACAGCGGCTTTGAGCTGTGCGAAGGCACGCCGGTGATGAAGGACGGCGTGCCCAAGGAAGAGTATCAAGATTCCGAGAAATACCAGCTGCGCGCCTGGGACTGGCAGCAGCCCGGCAACATCGTTGCCGAGATCACGCGCCTGAACGCCATCCGCGCCAGCCACCCCGCGCTGCAGAACCACCTTGGCCTGCGCTTCTTCCGCGCCAGCGACGACGCGGTGCTGTACTTCGCCCGCTTCGTCCCGCGCGCGACCGGCGCCGTGGGCAGCAGCGAACGTGCCACCCGCTTTGGCGACGACGTGCTGCTGGCGGCCATCAGCCTGGACCCGCGCGCGGTGCGCGAGTCGGCCATCGAGCTGCCGCTGTGGGAATGGGGCTTGCCCGATCACGGCGCCCTGCTCGCCGAAGACCTGATGCACGGATCCCGCTTTGCCTGGCGGGGCAAGCACCAGCGTATCCGGCTGGACCCGCACGCCCTGCCCTTCGCCGTGTGGCGAGTGCAGCCGCTGCGCGAGGAGCCAGCATGAAACGTCTGACCGAGCCGGCAAGCGCCGCATTGCTCAATGCCGACCCCCTCTGGTACAAGGACGCGGTCATCTACCAGTTGCACATCAAGTCCTTCTACGACGCCAACGGCGACGGCGTGGGCGATTTTGCCGGCCTGTCTGCCAAGCTCGACTACCTCGTCAACCTGGGCGTGGACACCGTCTGGCTGCTGCCGTTCTATCCCTCGCCGCGCCGCGACGACGGCTACGACATCGCCGACTACCGCAACGTCCACCCCGACTACGGCACCATGAGCGAGGCGCGCCGCTTTGTCGCCGCGGCGCACGCGCGCAGCCTGCGCGTGATCACCGAGCTGGTCATCAACCACACCTCCGACCAGCACCCGTGGTTCCAGCGCGCGCGCCGCGCCAAGCCGGGCTCGGCGGCGCGCAATTACTACGTGTGGTCCGATAGCGACCAGACCTACGCTGGCACGCGCATCATCTTCTGCGACACGGAGAAATCCAACTGGAGCTGGGACCCGGTGGCCGGCGCCTACTTCTGGCACCGCTTCTACTCGCACCAGCCTGACCTGAACTTCGATAACCCGCAGGTGCTGCGCGAGGTGATGTCGGTGATGCGCTTCTGGCTCGATATCGGCGTGGACGGCCTGCGGCTGGACGCGGTACCCTACCTGGTCGAGCGCGAGGGCACCAGCAACGAGAACCTGCCCGAGACCCACGCGGTCATCAAGCAGATCCGCGCGCACCTGGACGCCGAGTACAGCGGCCGGATATTGCTGGCCGAAGCCAATATGTGGCCCGAGGACGCGCAACAGTATTTTGGCGGGCCCGGCGCGCCGGCGGCGTCCATCTCGCCGATCTCGCCCGCGGTTACCGGGCAGGCGAGCCGCGCGCAGCCGCCGGTGTCCACGCCGGCCGCGCCCGCCATGCAAAGCGCGGGGGAGCTGAGCAACGAAGGCACCGCCGAGCTGGGCGACGAATGCCATATGTCGTTCCACTTCCCGCTGATGCCGCGCATGTACATGGCCATCGCGCGGGAGGATCGCTTTCCCATCACGGACATCATGCGGCAGACGCCGGAGATCCCGCCCAACTGCCAGTGGGCCATCTTCCTGCGCAACCACGACGAACTCACGCTGGAGATGGTCACCAGCGCCGAGCGCGACTACCTGTGGGAGGTCTATGCTTCGGACCGCCGCGCCCGCATCAACCTGGGCATCCGCCGCCGGCTTGCACCGCTGATGGAGCGCGACCGCCGCCGCATCGAGCTGATGAACAGCCTGCTGTTCTCGATGCCCGGCACGCCCGTGATCTACTACGGCGACGAGATCGGCATGGGCGACAACATCCACCTGGGCGACCGCGACGGCGTGCGCACGCCCATGCAATGGTCGCCCGACCGCAACGGCGGCTTCTCCCACGCCGACCCCGAGCGCCTGGTGCTGCCGCCGTTGCAAGGGCCGCTGTACGGCTATGATGCGGTCAACGTGGAGGCGCAGACGCGCGATCCGCATTCGCTGCTCAACTGGATGCGCCGCATGCTGGCGCTGCGCCGCCAGCACCGCGCCTTCGGCCGGGGCACGCTGCGCTTCCTGTTCCCGGGCAACCGCAAGATCCTGGCCTACCTGCGCGAGTTCGAGGGCGAGCACATCCTGTGCGTGGCCAACCTGGCACGCGCGCCGCAAGCGGTGGAGCTGGACCTCTCCGCCTTTGCCGGGCGCGTGCCGGTGGAAATGATGGGCGCCACGCCCTTCCCCGCGATCGGGCAACTCACGTATCTGCTGACGCTGCCGCCTTACGGGTTCTATTGGTTCGTGCTGAGCGAAGAGGCCCAACCGCCTTCCTGGCACGTCGACGCCCCCGAGCAGATGCCCGATCAGATCACCCTGGTATTGCACAGTGCGGCCCACGCCGAGCTGACCGAAGCCTCGCGCCGCACGCTGGCCAACGAAGTCTTGCCGCACTACATCGGGCGGCGCCGCTGGTACGGCTCCAAGGGCGAGCGCATCGGCAGCGTGGCGATTGCCTACGCCATCCCGTTCGGCCAGGGCAGCGCCGGCGACGAAACCTACCTGTGCGAAATCGAGCTGGCGCTGGACAGCCGCGCCGAGTGCTACCAGTTGCCGGTAGGTATGCTGTGGGACCGCGATGACCCGGGCGAAGGCGCCTCCCAAGTGGCCCATTCGCTGTCCATGGCGCGCGTGCGCAAGGGCAGCCGGGTGGGCCTGGTCACCGATGGCTTTGCGGTGGAGTGCTTTGCCCGCGAGGTGGTGCGCGCGCTGCGCGACGGCCTCGCGCTGCCCAGCCCGCGCGGGCCGATCCGCTTCCTGGCCGAGCCGGGCCTGGCGGCGCTGCCGCTGGAGACCGACGAGATCCAGTGGATGTCGGCCGAACAATCCAACAGCTCGCTGTCCTTCGACAACTCGGCCGTGCTCAAGCTGGTGCGCCGCATTGCCGCGGGCATCCACCCCGAGGCCGAAGTCACGCGCTATCTCACCGCGCAGGGCTATTCCAACTCAGCGCCGTTGCTGGGCGAAGTGGTGCGCACTGGCGAGGACGGCGAACCGCGCACGCTGATGTTGCTGCAGGGCTACATCCTCAACCAGGGCGACGCCTGGGGCTGGACGCTGGACTATCTCGGCCGCGCCATCGACGACGCCGTGCCATCCGAAGACAGCGAGGAAGAATTCGCCGAGGCACTGAAGGGCTACGCCACGGTCGCCGGCACGCTGGGCCAGCGCCTGGCGGAGCTGCACGCGGTGCTGGCGCGCCCGACCGACGATGCCGCCTTTGCGCCCGAGCCCGCCGGCGACGCGCAGGCGCGGCTCTGGGCCGAGGAAGCCATGGCCGAGCTGGCGCGCACCGTGGCGCTGCTGGAAAAGCGCGCGGGCGAGTTGGGCCGCGCTTCCCGCAACCAGCGTTTCGCCGCGGATATCGAGACCTTGATCAAGGCCCGCGCCCAACTGCCGCAGCTGGTGGCCCGGCTTGCCGCGGCGGCGCCGGGCAGCTTGCAGACCCGCATCCATGGCGACTTCCACCTTGGCCAGGTGCTGATCGCGCAAAACGATACCTACCTGGTGGACTTCGAAGGCGAGCCGGGCCTGCCGCTCGACTGGCGCCGCCGCAAGACCTCGCCGCTGCGCGATGTGGCCGGGCTGCTGCGCTCGCTGGACTACGCCGCCGCCACGGTCGGCACGGACCGCCACGAGCGCACCCATGCCGCCCTGCCTCCGTCCCAGACCCAACGCCGCGAGGCGTTGCTGGACCGTTTCCGCCAGACCGCCGGCGACGCCTTCCTGGCCGGCTACTGGCAGGTGCTTGCCGCCGCCCCGCAGCCCTGGGTGCAGCCGGAGCAGGCGCAAGCCTTGCTGGACCTCTTCCTGCTGGAGCGTGCCGCCTACGAGGTGGGCTACGAGGCCGCCAACCGCGTGGCCTGGATCGACCTGCCGGTCAACGGGCTGGCGCGCCTGGTGCGCAAGCTGACCGGCTCCCCCGAGGACGGCGATGAACAAGCCTGAGAGCACGCCGCCCCGCAACGCCGTGAAGGACAAACGCGCGCCTGGGGACCCGCCACCGCCACCGCCACTGGCCATGTCCGACCTGGAAGCGCTGCTGGCGGCACGCCATGCCGATCCCTTCGCCGTGCTTGGACCCCACCCCGCCGGCGGCCGCACCACGGTGCGGGCCTGCCTGCCCGGCGCGCAATCGGCCTGGCTCACCGACCCGGATGGCACGCGGCTGGCCGAACTGGAGCGGCTGCATCCCGGCGGCATCTTTGCCGGCTCGCTGCCCGGCACGGCGGGCGCGCGCGACTATCGCCTTGGCATGCGCTGGCCGGACGGCACCGAACAGCTCAGCGCGGACCCTTACGCCTTCGGCACGCTGCTCGGCGACCTGGACCTCCACCTGATCGCCGAGGGCCGTCACTTCGAGCTTGGCCGCTGCCTGGGCGCACAGGTGCAGGACATGGGCTGGGCCTGCGGCGTGCGCTTTGCGGTATGGGCGCCGAACGCGCGGCGCGTCTCGGTGATCGGCGACTTCAACGGCTGGAACCCGGCGCGGCACCCAATGCGCCTGCGCCATGGCGCCGGCATCTGGGAGCTGTTCATTCCCGGCGCCATGGGTGCCCGCCCGGGCAGCCGCTACAAATACGACCTGCTGAGCCCCAATGGGGAATCGCTGCCCGACAGGGCCGACCCGGTGGCACTGGCCACGGAGGCCCCGCCGGCCACGGCCTCGGTGGTGGCGCAGCCAGGCACCTCCGCGCCGCCGTATACCTGGACCGACCAGGCCTGGATGCGCCAACGGGCCGCCACCGATCCGCACGCCGCGCCCATCTCGATCTACGAGATGCATGTCACCTCGTGGCTGCGCGAGATCAACGATCCGGCGCATGGCTGGGAGCGCCTCGCCGCGCGGCTGATTCCCTATATCCGCGAGCTGGGCTTTACGCACATCGAGCTGTTGCCGGTGATGGAGCACCCGTTCGGCGGCTCCTGGGGCTACCAGCCGCTGTCGCTGTTCGCCCCGACCGCGCGGCTGGGGCCGCCGCAGGCATTTGCCGCGTTCGTCGACCGCTGCCACGAAGCCGGCATCGGCGTGATCCTCGACTGGGTGCCAGCGCATTTCCCCACCGATCCGCACGGCCTGGCCGAGTTCGACGGCACCGCGCTGTACGAGTACCAGGATCCACGCGAAGGCTTCCACCAGGACTGGAACACGCTGATTTACAACCTGGGCCGCAATGAGGTGCGCGGCTTCATGCTGGCCAGCGCCCTGCACTGGCTGGAGCACTATCACATCGACGGCCTGCGCGTGGACGCGGTGGCGTCGATGTTGTACCGCGACTACAGCCGCGAGCCGGGCCAGTGGGTGCCTAACCGCTTCGGCGGCCGCGAGAACCTGGAGGCCGTGGCCTTCCTGCGCGAGCTCAACACCGTGGTGCGCGACCGCTGCCCGGGCGCCATGACCATCGCCGAGGAGTCCACCGCCTGGCCCGGCGTGACCGCGCCGGTGCAAAGCGGCGGGCTGGGCTTCACCTTCAAGTGGAACATGGGGTGGATGCACGACACCCTGCGCTATCTCTCGCACGATCCCGTGCACCGCGCGTGGCATCACCAGGACATGACCTTCGGCATGGTCTATGCATGGTCCGAGGCTTTCGTGCTGCCTATCTCGCATGACGAAGTGGTGCACGGCAAGGGCTCGATGATCGGCAAGGCGCCCGGCGACCACTGGCAGCGCTTTGCCAACCTGCGCGCCTATTACGGCTTCATGTGGACGCATCCCGGCAAGAAGCTGCTCTACATGGGCGGGGAATTCGCGCAATGGAAAGAGTGGGACCACGACACCGAGCTGGACTGGGCCTTGCTGGAGCAACCCGAGCATCGCGGCATGCAGGCGCTGGTGCGCGATCTCAACCGCCTGCACCGCGAGCTGCCGGCGCTGCACGCGCTGGACCACCGGCCGGAAGGCTTTAGCTGGGTGGTGGGCGACGACAGCCACAACAGCGTCTTTGCCTTCCTGCGCCGCGCCGCGCCGAGCAGCCGCGAAGTGGTGCTGGCGGTGGTCAACATGACGCCGGTGGTGCGCCGGGGCTACCGCCTGGGGGTGCCGTTCGCGGGCCGCTGGCAGGAATGCCTCAACACCGATGCCGCCTGCTACGGCGGCAGCAATGTCGGCAACGGCGGCGAGGTGGCCGCCACCGCCGCGCCGTCGCACGGCCTGCCCGCCTCGCTCACCCTCACCATCCCGCCGCTGGCCACGCTGGTCCTGCGCTATCTCCCGGAAGGAGCCTGACTTGCCCCTTGCCCCCGCCAACCGCATGCTGCCCGGCAAACCATACCCGCTAGGTGCGCACTGGGACGGGCTTGGCATCAACTTTGCCGTATTCTCGGCCAATGCCGCCCGCATCGACCTGTGCCTGTTCTCGGCCAATGGCCGCAAGGAACTGACGCGGATCACGCTGCCGGAATGCACCGACGAGGTCTGGCACGGCTACCTGCCGCACGCGGCGATCGGCACGGTCTACGGCTATCGCACGTTCGGCGCCTATGAGCCAGCAAACGGGCACCGTTTCAATCCCCACAAGCTGCTGCTCGATCCCTATGCGCGGCAGTTAAGCGGCCCTGTGCGCTGGTCCGATGCCTTGTTCGGCTACCGGCTGCAAAGCCCCCGCGCCGACCTCACCCCGGACCGCCGCGACAGCGCGTCCGCCATGCCCAAGGCGGTGGTGGTGGACGCCAGCTTCCATTGGGGCGACGACCGCGCGCCCGCGGTGCCGTGGGAGCAGACCGTGATCTACGAGGTACATCCGCGCGGCCTGTCGATGCTGCGCGCGGATCTGCTGCCCCATACGCGCGGCACCTTTGCCGCGCTGTGCGACCCGCGCTTCACCGACCACCTCCACAAGCTCGGCGTGACCACCGTGGAGCTGCTGCCGGTGCACGCCTTCCTGCAGGACCGCTTCCTGCTGGTGCGCGACCTGCGCAATTACTGGGGCTACAGCACGCTGTCGTACTTCGCGCCGGAGCCCGCGTATTTCAGCAACGGCCAGGTCAACGAGTTCAAGGTGGCGGTGCGCCGCCTGCACGCGGCGGGCATCGAGGTCATCCTCGACGTGGTCTACAACCATACCTGCGAGGGCAATGAACTTGGCCCGACAGTCTCCTGGCGCGGGCTGGACAACGCCAGCTACTACCGGCTCATACCCGGCGGCGAGCGCCACTACATCAACGACACGGGCTGCGGCAACACGCTCAACCTGTCGCATCCGCGCGTGCTGCAGATGGTGATGGACTCGCTGCGCTATTGGGTGGAATGCTTCCACGTCGACGGTTTCCGCTTCGACCTCGGCAGCACGCTGGGGCGCGAAGGCACCGGGTTCGACCCCGGTGCGGGCTTCTTCGACGCCATCCTGCAGGACCCGGTGCTCTCGCGCGTCAAGCTGATCTCCGAGCCGTGGGACCTTGGCCCCGGCGGCTACCAGGTGGGCAACCATCCGCCCGGATTTGCCGAGTGGAACGACAAGTTCCGCGACACCGCGCGGCGCTTTTGGCGCGGCGACGACGGCCAGCGCGCCGACCTTGCCGCCCGCCTGTCTGGCTCGGCCGACCTGTTCGACCGCCGCCACCGCAAGCCCTGGGCCTCGGTCAACTTCATCACCGCGCACGACGGCTTTACGCTGGCCGACCTGGTCAGCTACAGCAGCAAGCACAACGAGGCCAATCGCGAGGACAACCGCGACGGCACCGACGACAACGCCAGTGCCAACTGGAGCCCGGACGGCAGCGTGGAAGGCCCGACCGACGATCCCGCCATCCTGCAAACGCGCGGCCGGGTGGCGCGCGCGCTGATGTCCACGCTGCTGCTCTCGCACGGCACGCCGATGATCACCGCCGGCGACGAATGGGGCCGCAGCCAGGGCGGCAACAACAATGCCTATTGCCAGGACAGCGAGCTTTCGTGGCTGAACTGGGAGGACGCCGACAGCCCCGGCGGCCGCGCCATGACCGCCTTTGTCAGCCGCCTGCTGGCGCTGCGCCGGCGCCTCTACGCCTTCGCCGAAACGCGCTTTGCCCACGGCCGCCGCGAGATCGAGCCGGGCCTTGCCAACATTGCCTGGTTCGATACCGATGGCCAGCCGCTCAGCCCGGAGCAATGGTCCAACCCGGACGGCCGCACCCTGGCCCTGCGCCGCGGCGCCACCGGGCCGGATGGCAAGGTCCAGATCACCCTGCTGCTGCTCAACGCCGGCGGCGAGGACGCCGCCTTCGCGTTGCCCGAGCCGGCGCAATACTGGCGGCGGCTGCTCGACACCAGCCGGCCCGAGGCGGCCGAGGCCAATGTCAACACGCCGGCGGTCACCGTGCCGGCACATTCGGTGGCGCTGCTGCTGGCTGTGCCGGACGACGACTCGAGTGCAGATTCGGCATGGAGCTGACCATCAACCCAGCGCAGGCCATTGAAGGAGGCCGCATCATGAACGCCTTGCCATCGCAGCTGGCGCCGCCGCCGCTGCAGTCATTCGGTCCCAGCCGGCTCGAGGACGCTCGCATGCGTTTTCGCCTGTGGGCGCCGGACGCGGCTGCCAATGGCCAGCCGATCCGGCTGGAGATCGCTGGCTTGGGCGCGCTGCCGATGTGCGCCGTGGCACCCGGCCCGGGCGAGCGCGAAGGCTGGTTCGAGGCCGTGGCGCCGTGCTGCCCGTCGGCGCGCTACTGGTTCCGGCTTGATGACGGCACCACCGTGCCCGATCCCGCCTCGCGCGCCCAGGCCAACGATGCCGGCGGCGCCAGCCTGGTGTGCGATCCGCGCGCCTATACGTGGTGCCATCCCTACTGGCAAGGCCGTCCCTGGCACGAGGCTGTGATCTATGAAATGCACGTGGGCCTGTGCGGCGGATACGCCGGCGCCACGCGGCAATTGCCGCGCCTGGCCGCGTTCGGCTTCACGGCGGTGGAGCTGATGCCGCTGGCGGAGTTTCCCGGCGGGCGCAACTGGGGCTACGACGGCGTGCTGCCGTTCGCCCCGGAATGCAGCTACGGCACGCCGATTGAGCTGCGTGCGCTGGTGGACTGCGCGCACGGGCTCGGCATGATGGTGCTGCTCGACGTGGTCTACAACCACTTCGGGCCGGAAGGCAATTTCCTGCACCAGTACGCCAGCGCCTTCTTCCGCGACGACGTGCGCACGCCGTGGGGCGCGGCGATCGATTTCCGCCGGCCCGAGGTGCGCCGCTTCTTTACCGAGAACGCGCTCTACTGGCTGGAGGACTTCCGCTTCGACGGGCTGCGCCTGGACGCCGTGCACGCCATCGTGGACGAAGGCTGGTTGCGTGAACTGGCCGTTGAGGTCCGCACGCGCCACCCCGAGCGCCACATCCACCTGGTGCTGGAAAACGACGACAACGAGGCCGCGCTGCTCAGCGCGGGTTTCGACGCGCAATGGAACGACGATGGCCACCATGCCCTGCACGTGTTGCTGACGGGCGAGCACGATGGCTACTACGGCGACTATGCGCGGCCCGCCGGTGATGGCGATGCCAGAGCGGCTGCGCCCGCGTCCGCCGCGTTAGGGCATCTCGCGCGCGTGCTGGCCGAAGGCTTTGCCTACCAGGGCGAGATCTCGCCCACGCGCAGCGTGCCCGGCAGCGAGCCGGTGCGGCGTGGCCAGCCCAGCGCCGCGCTGGCCCCCACCGCCTTTGTGCTGTTCCTGCAGAACCATGACCAGACAGGCAATCGCGCATTCGGCGAGCGCCTGGCCACGCTGGCCAGCCCCGACGCGCTGCGCGCGGCGGTCCTGCTGCAATTGCTGTGCCCGCAGGTGCCGCTGGTGTTCATGGGCGAAGAATACGGCGCGCAAACCCCGTTCCTGTATTTCACCAGCCACCCGCCCGAGCTGGCCGAGGCCGTGCGCGCCGGGCGCCAGCGCGAGTTCAGCATGATGGCCGCCTTGCGTGACCCTGCGCGCGCCGCGCAGATCCCCGACCCCAATGACCCCGCCACCTTCGAGGCATCGCGTCCCCCGCTCGAGGGCGACAACGCATGGAGCCAGTACTACCGCGCGCTGCTGGCCATCCGCCGCAGCGAGCTGGTGCCGCGCCTGGCCGGCAGCGCCAGCGCGGGCGTGCGCATCGTGGGCGAAGCGGCGCTGGCCGCCAGCTGGCGGCTGGGCGATGGCGCGCTGCTGACGATCTGGATCAACTTTGCCAGCGCGCCGGCGCCAAGCGTGTCGCCGGGCCATCCGCCCGTCGTACCCGGCAGGCTGCTGGCGCAGAGCCGTGAAGGCGCCATGCAGGCGCTGGCCAACGGCGCGTTGCCCTCGGCCACCGC
>FTGR01000415.1_pt1 | contig 14800 bp, 9 predicted proteins | sample 1640751 | NCBI WGS metagenome assembly FTGR01 (sample SAMEA3914789, study PRJEB12502) | metagenome | biome: forest; material: soil | place: Canada | collected 2011-07-03 | depth 0.3 m
CACCGCCTCGCCAACCGAGCGGATGCCGCGCGCCTGCTCGTCAGCCACCCCGCACAGCCGCTCGGCCAACCGGTGGCTTTGGCCTACCGCCTGCTCGATGCCGCTCATGGCGCTGACCACTTGCCCGCTAAGCCGTGCCCCACGAGCGATCTCCGAGCTGGCCTGGCCAATGGTGGTACGAATCTCGCGGGCGGAGTTGGCGCTGCGCTGCGCCAGCCCGCGCACTTCCTGCGCAACCACGGCGAAGCCGCGCCCGGCCTCGCCCGCGCGGGCCGCTTCCACGGCGGCGTTGAGCGCCAGGATGTTGGTCTGGAAGGCAATGCTTTCGATCACCTCGACCATTTCCGCGATATTGCGCGAGTGCTGGTTCACCGTGTCCATGGCACCGCTCATCTCGCTCACCACGGCCATGCCGGCGTCGGTGGCTTCGCGTGCCTGGCGTGCCATGGCGCTGGATTCAGTAGCCTGGGCGTGGGCTTGCCCTACCAACGTGGTGAGGCTGGCGACGCTGTCGGCGGCGGCGGCCAAGGCGGCCGCCTGCAGTGCGGTCCGGCGCGACAAATCGTGATTGCCGCTGGCAATGCCTTCGCTGGCCGCGGTGATCTCGGCTGCGGAGAGCTGGATCCCCTCCAGCACGCCGGCGAGCTGGTCGCGCATGCGCGCCAGCAGGCTCATCAGGCTGTGGTCGTCGCCGGGGCGCACGCGCACGGCTTGCTGCAGGTCGCCCGAGGCGATGCGGCTGGCGACCTTGGCCGCGTCCGCCGGCTCGCCGCCCAATTCCGAAAGCAGCAGGCGCGAGGCAAACCAGGCCAGCGCCGCCGCCGCGGCAAGGCTCGCCACCAGCATGCCAACCATCATGGCCTGGGCGCGTAACTGGCTGGCAGTCACCGTGGCTACCGTATCGGCGGCCTGCTGCTCCTGCTGCTTGCGCGTGACCTCGACCAGATCGGCCAGTTTCTGCAATTGCTCGCCAAGAAAATGGCCGTCGACCGAGACGGCGCTGTCGAACTGCAGGGCGTCGAGCGGCTGCTTGCGCAGCAGCGTGACATAGTCGCGCAGCATCGCCGCGGCGCTGTCGCGTTCGGCTTGCAGCGCCTTTGCCTGCGCGGGCGCTGCCGTGCGGACCGTGGCAAGGGCCTGGTCGAGGCGGGCGAGGGCGCTATCGATGTCGGCCGCTGCGCCATCGCGCTCGGTGCCGCTGGTGGCCATGGTCAGCGCAAGCTGGGCGCGGCCCAGGCGGGCAAGCGCCGATTGCGCGCGTTCCGCGGCGATGGCGCCCTGCATATCGCGTTGATAGAGCGTATCGGTCATCTGCTTGACCGAGACCAGGCTGAAGATGCCCGTGAGCCCCACCACGGCGCCGAACACATAGACCAGTGCAAATGCCGCGCACATGCGCGCGCTGAGCGGAAGCCGGCCCAGCCAGGCGGGCATGCGCCGGCCGGCGCGGCGTGGAAGGCGAAGGTTGATGGCTTGCAACACGGTTGAGACTCCGATGGACCACGCGGCCCATATGCTGACCCTGGGGTACCGCCATCTCGCGCGCCAGCTTGTGGCGCCGGCTTGCCGCGGGCGACGGCATGACTTTGTTATGGCTTGCATGCTCGCTGCAACCTGTGACGCATGGATGACATCCCGGCATTGCGCAGGGGTAATCGGCTTTGTCATCCGCGTGACACATCCTTGACATGAAATAGAGGGCGAGTCACATCGACTCACCAGCTTCTTGCGCCTGGCGCCGCGCCTCCCCACGTCACGTTCACTCCGTCCATGCAGATTGCCTCCCCCCTGGCTGGCGCGCCCGTGCCGCGGCTACGCTTGCCGCCGCTCCACGCCGTCTTCCAGCCGATCGTGGTGTTCGGCACCGGCCAGGTGCTGGGCTACGAGGCGCTGGTCCGGGGGCCTGCCGATTCGCCGCTGGCCATGCCGGATGCCTTGTTCCACCTGGCCCGCGACGAGGCCGAGACCATCGAGCTGGAGTTGCAGGCGGCGCGCACGGGGCTGTCCACTTGCCTTGCGAATGGCTTGCGCGGCAAGCTGTTCCTCAACTTCAGCGCCATGGCGCTGCGCTACCTGCTGGCCGACGGCGGGAGTGCCATGCGGGCACTGGTGGCGAACAGCATCGCACCGGATCGGGTAGTGATCGAGGTCACGGAGCAAACGCCCATCGAGGACGCGGAGCGCTTCGGGCAGGCCATGGCCGTGCTCTGCGAACTGGGCATGCAGTACGCGCTCGACGATTTCGGTACCGGCCATGCCAATCTCGACCGGCTGGTCCACCTCGCGCCGCATTACACCAAGCTCGACAAATCGCTGGTGCGGGGCATCGGCACTTGCCCGCGCCGGCTTGAGATAGTGCGCACGGTGCTGGCCCTGGTCAATGCGTTGGGCGGCGCGGTGATCGCCGAAGGCATCGAGGACGCCGATGAGCTCGCGGTGCTGCGCGATCTCGGCGTGCCCTTTGGGCAGGGCTACTACCTCGGCCGGCCGGCGCCCCGCCCAGCGCTCAGCCTAGCGCTGGGCGGGCCAGGCCACGACGTCCGCGCGCCGGCCTCATCCAGGCGATAGCCCTGGCCATACACCACCGTGATCACCAGGCCATTGCGCGGATGCAGCTCCAGCGCCCTGCGCAGGCGCGATACCAGGCTCGCCGGCGCGCGGGACAACGGCGGCAGCGAAAAGCCCCAGATCGCGCGTTCGATATGGGCGTGGGACAAGACACGGCCGACGTTGGCAAACAGCAACATGGCCAGGTCGAAATCCTTCGGGGTCAGCGAGAGCCGGCGTCCCTGGAACACGGCCTCGTGCGCCAGGCAATCCAGTGAATAGAGCCCGACTGTCATGTCCGGGTTCGGCGCTTGCCGGCGCGAGGCGGCGCGGCGCTGCAGCGCCTGCAGCCGGGCTACCAGCTCGCGCGCGCGCAGCGGGCGGATCATGTAGTCGTCGGCGCCCGCCTGCAGGGTACTGACGACCGAGTCTTCGTCGCGCCGGTTGGAAACCACCATGACCGCCACTTCGCTGCGCCAGGCGCCGCGCACCGCGCGCACGGCTTCCAGGGCAGGCATGTCGGCGAGCTCGTGGTCGATCAGCAGGACGTCGTAGCCGGACTGGTCGATGCCACGGAACAGTTCCCGGCTTGCGTGATAGGTGTGGCAATACACGCCGGCGCGAGAGAGGGCGTCTGCGATCGCCTTGGCCTGAAGCGACAGATCCGCTAGCAGTGCAATCTTCATAAGAATTGTCCAACGGGTATTAGAGCGGTGCGCGCCGGCGCGCGCATCGGCTGCCCGGCCAGCCGGGTTGTCAATGCGCGCGGGCCGGGCGGCCACCGGCCTGCCCGCAAGGCGACTCGGGCAGGATAGTCCGCGGCGCGAGGGATATCACTCGGAGCAATCTGCAAGGGCGGGCAGATGATTCCCAAAGCAGGCGGGGGGCCAATCAACAAGGCGACCGATATCGCACCAGGTCACGGTCGATTGTTGTGGTGCACGTACACATTTTGTCCACGATTGCCGGATCGTGTTATCCACAGCTTGTGTGGATAACCGGACCCGACACGCCGCGCTTGCCCAATAGTGGCGGTTATGTATCGGGCTGCCCAAAGTTTGAGCAGGATCCCGGGTGACGCTTCGCCAGCGACGGTGGACGGGGGCTTTTTCAGCGCGGCTGCGCGCGCAGCAGCAAGCGCGGCAAGGTGATGGCACCGTGCAGCAGCCCAAGGTACAGGCGAGCACTGTCTGGGCCGGGCTCGAGCAGCGGTTGGTCGCGAAGGAGACCGCGTATTGTCATGAGTTGGCCGGCAGGGTGGCTTGATCGCCTGATCGTCAGATCGAAACGCGGCGGCCAATCTCCACCACCTGATCGCTGGGCAGCCGGAAAAGATCGGTAACGTGCATGCCGTTCTTGACCATCAAGGCGAACAGCTTGCCTTGCCATTGCGGCATCCGGCTGTCGCTCTCGCGCAGCACGATCGTCTCCAGGCCCATGTAGTAGGTGATGGTGCCCAGGTCCAGCCCGCAGGGCTGCACCTGTGGCTGTAGCAGCAGCTTGGGAATATCGGGCCGCTCCATAAAGCCGTAGCGGGCGTTGGCGCGCCAGAAATCCGGCATCAGTTTCGTTATCGTCAGGCGCTCGGCATCCTTGATCCATGGCACCGTCTCCGTCACGATGCTCACGGCAAGGATCTTCTGCTGCAAGGCGTGGTTGCGCTTGACATGCCACAGCATCACCGGCGGCGTGCCATCCAGCGTTCGCGTCAGGAACACTCCGGCCCCGGGCACGCGCGGAATGTTCTTTGCCTGCACCTCGGCAAGGAACGCATCGATCGGCATGATGTCTTCGTTGATGGCCGCCGAAATCGCGGCCGTGCCCCGATGCCAGATCAACATGACGGCATAGACAACCGCCGCCAACACCAACGGGATGTACCCGCCATTCAGTATCTTGGCGAGATTGGCCACGAAAAACCCGCCGTCGATGATCAGGAAGACGCCGGACACCGCCGCGCTGGCCCACAGGCTCCAGCCCCAGATGTCGCGCATGGCGATAAACAGCAGCACGGACGTCATCAGCATGGTGAGGGAAACGGCGATGCCATACGCGGAAGCCAGTTGATCCGAGGACTTGAAGAACAGCGCCAGGCTGACCGTCACAACCATCAACAGCCAGTTGACCGTGCCGACGTAGATCTGCCCATAGCCCTCCTCGGAGGTCTGCCTGATCTGCAAATGCGGCAGCCATCCTAGCAAGATGGCCTGGCGCGTCATGGAGAAGGCGCCGGTAATAATGGACTGGCTGGCGATCACCGTCGCCACGGCGGCCAGGATAACCAAGGGCACCAGCAGCGGCGGCGGGCAGAGGAGGTAAAAGATATTGTGCGTTGAATCGGCCCCGGACAATACCAGCGCGGCCTGTCCGGCATAGTTGAGCAGCAGGCTGGGAAACACGATGGCGGACCACGCGAGGCGGATCGGGCGCGGCCCGAAATGGCCCATGTCGGCATACAGCGCCTCGGCGCCGGTCACGCAGAGGAAAATGCCGCCCAGCACCAGGAAACTGGTATAGCCATTGGAGAACAGGAATACCAGGCCATAGATCGGGTTGAGCGCAATCAGGATCGACGGGTGCAGCAGGATGCCCCGTATGCCAAGCACGGCTATGCACAGAAACCATAATGCCATGACCGGCCCGAAGGCCCTGCCGATACGGGACGTTCCCATTGGCTGGATGGCAAACAGCGCCACCAGTATGGCCACCGTGGCCGGCAGAATAATGGCTTTGGCCTCGGGAAAAACAATCTCCAATCCCTCCAGCGCGGAGAGAACGGAGATGGCGGGTGTGATGGCGCCGTCGCCATAGATCAGCGCCGCCCCGAACAGCCCGGCGGCCACCACCAGCGGGCGTTTCTTCTTCTTGATCCCCAACAACGACATCAAGGCGAGAATGCCGCCCTCGCCGTTATTATCGATGCGCATGGCAAAGGACACATACTTTACCGTTGTGACGATAATCAATGTCCAGATCATCAGGCTCAAGAGGCCCAGGATAACCGGCGCCGAGGGCTTGCCACCCGAAAGCGCGAGCACGGTTTTCAAGGTGTAGAGCGGGCTGGTGCCGATGTCGCCGAAAACCACGCCCAGTGCGGACAGCCCCATGACGGCCAGGCCGGAACGGGTTTTAGCGGGCGTATCGATCAGCGCTGGGGCTTGCGGCATGACTATCTCTCCAGTCAACCCGTTGATGAACGTTCCGAAAATCCGGGATGAGAATCATGGTTTATACGCCACCACGTGATGATAATCCTGAGGAAAGATCTGCAAGCTGTCCGGGAAACCTGAAAAAGGGGGCCGCGCGCAATGCGTTGGCCAGGGCGGGCGGCCCGGCAACCATTACTGCAGGTGGCCAGGCGCACCAGATGTGGATCGGGTAGCCGGCGGGCGGGCCACCCTGGTGGGCAACGCGTTCAGGTTGCCGAAACCGGACGGCCGGTCAGCGGATAGTTCGGATCGTTGTAGCCATGCGTGGAGGCATGTCCGGGGCGCACCAACTGGTCGACCAGGGCTTCCTCGCCGGCGGAGATGGCTACGGCAACGGCGCCAAAGTAATCCTCGAACTGTGCCAGCGTGCGCGGCCCGGCAATCACCGAGCTGACAATCGGGTTGGCCAGTACCCAGGCGGTAGCGAACTGACCCAGCTTGAGGCCGCGCCCATCAGCGTGCTCCTTCAGCGTCTGGGCAATCACCAGCGATTCCTCGCGGAATTCGGTTTCCATCATGCGGCGGTCGGCGCGGCCCGCGCGTGAGTCTTGCGGGGGCTGCTGGCCGGGCAGGTACTTGCCGGTGAGCACGCCGCGCGCGATCGGGCTGTAGGGCACTACCCCAAGGCCGAAGTGCTGGCAGGCCGGCAGGATTTCCACCTCGGGCATGCGGTTGAGCAGGTTGTAGTACGGCTGGCAAACCACCGGGCGCGGCACGCCGAGCTGGTCGCACAGGCGCGCGACCTCGGCGATGCGCCAGCCGCGGAAGTTGGACAAGGCCCAGTAGCGGATCTTGCCGGCCCGGATCAGGTCGCCCATGGCGCGCACGGGCTCTTCCAGGTTTTCGCCGGGGTAGTCGCGGTGCAGGTAGAGGATGTCGAGGTAGTCGGTGCCAAGGCGGCGCAGGCTTTCCTCGGCTTCGCGCAGGATCCATACGCGCGAGTAGTGCGAATGGTTGGGCGCGCCCTGCATCGGGTTGCCGAGCTTGCTGGCCAGGATCCAGTCATGGCGGTCGGTGGCGAGCAGCTTGCCCACCATGCGCTCGGAGCCGCCCTTGCTGTACACGTCCGCGGTGTCGATGAAGTTGACGCCATGCGCGCGGGCGCTGTCGACGATGCGGCCGGCCTCGGCTACGTCGGTCTGGTCGGCGAACATCATGGTGCCGAGGCACAGGGCCGATACCTTGAGGTTGCTGGCGCCCAGGCGCCGGTATTCCATCTTGAACTCTGACATTGCGGTCTTCCTTGACGTGGCGGGCGATAAAGCAGTAACGCAGTAAATCAGCATGGCGTGAAGCCATGAAAGCGTGAAAGCTTAACGCCTGCCGGGAAATTCTGCCGGCCCGCGGGCCGCGGCTATGCCAGAATGCTAGCCATTGTGATCCGGCGCCGACAAGGCGAAATCTAACGATCATGCTCAGCCCCTCCCTCGTTGCGGCGATCGTGCTGGTGTTCCATCTGCTTGGCGTCATCGCGGCCTTGCACGCGGTCATGACGGTGCGCACCGCGCCGGGCGCCATTGCGTGGGCCGGCTCGCTAGTGATGATGCCGTACTTCACGCTGATCCCGTACATGATCCTGGGCAGCCGCAGTTTTGCCGGCTACGTGAACGCCCGCCGCTTCAACAACGACCGGTTGCGCGAGGTCACGCACGAGATGGAGCCGCACGAGCGCGAGGCGCGCGACGCCAGCGTGGTGCACTCGCCCTCCCAGCCTTGCCTGCGTGCCTTGCCCCGGCTGACCGGCATGCCGTGCCTGGCCAACAACGCGGTGCGGCTGCTGGTCAACGGCGAGGCGACGTTCGAGGCCATCTTTGCCGCGATCGGCGCCGCGCGGCAGGTGGTGATCGTGCAGTTCTTCATCGTCCACGACGATGCGCTTGGGCGGCGCCTGCAGAGCCTTCTGTGCGAACGCGCTGCCGCGGGCGTGAAGGTGTATTTCCTCTACGACAGCATCGGCTCGCACGCGTTGCCGGGCCAATACGTCAAGGTGCTGCTGGCCGCCGGGGTGGAGGCGCGCGCCTTCGCCACGCGGCGCGGCTTTGTCAATCGCTTTCAGCTCAACTTCCGCAACCACCGCAAGCTGGTGGTGGTGGATGGGGAGTGCGCGTTTACGGGCGGTCACAACGTCGGCGACGAGTACCTCGGGCAAAAGCCGCTGCTGGCGCCCTGGCGCGACACGCATATCGAGATCCGCGGCAGCGCCGTGCTGGACTTGCAGATGGTGTTTGCCGAAGACTGGTTCTGGGCCGCGCGGGAGGTGCCGATGCTGCTACCCCCGCCGGCCGCACCCGCCGGGGGCATGACCTGCCAGGTGGTGCCGTCCGGCCCCGCCGACGCGCAGGAGACCTGCTCGCTGTTCTTCGTCGAGGCGATCCAGGCGGCGCGCTGGCGGGTGTGGATCACCAGCCCGTACTTCGTGCCGGACGAGGCCGTGTTCGCCGTGCTCCGGCTGGCGGTGCTGCGCGGGGTGGACGTACGCATCCTGCTGCCGGCGCGCCCCGACCATCTCGTGGTATTCGCCGCCTCCACGCTATATGCCTACCAGGCGGTCTGCGCGGGTGTGAAGCTCTATCGCTACCAGCCGGGCTTCCTTCACCAGAAGGTCATCCTGATCGACGACGAAGCCGCGGCGGTGGGCAGCGCGAATCTCGACAACCGCTCGTTCCGGCTCAATTTCGAGCTGATGGTGATGACCGCGGACCGCGATTTTGCCGCCAGCGTGACGCGCATGCTGGAGGCGGACTTCGCGCAGGCCTGCCTGATCGAGCGCAGCGAATACACCGGCGCGCCGAGGCTGCGCCGCGTGGCGATGCACGTGGCCACGCTGTTTGCGCCGATTCTCTAGCCAGGGGCCAGGCCATGCGGCCGGTGCCTACAGATCCGCTTGCGCCGCTTGCCTGGAAGTGCCGGCTGGCCAGTCGCGGCGCATGATGATGTAGGTAAAGGACGTCGACCAGCCGATCAGGATCAGGCCCACCAGCGGCTCGATGCTGGCGAGCAGGCGCGTGGCGCCGATCGGCACGATGTCGCCCAGGCTTTGCGTGGTGAAGGTTTCAAGCGAAAAGTAGAGATAGACGATCGGTGTGATCGGATGGGCACTGGTCAGGCCGCCCAGGCCCAGCACATTTCCCGCCACCCAGTAGCCCACCGCAAACACCAGGGACTCCAGGCCATGCGCCAGGATGATGCAGACGATCAGCACGCCAACGTTGACGCGTCCGGTCCAGCGGCGCGGATTCATGCCCGAGAGCAGCCGCAGGGCTTCGTAGTGGATGGCGACCACGGTCACGGTGAGGATGCTGGCGCAGGCCAGGGCCAGCAGGTCGTGGACGGTGAGGTTCATTAGGCATTCCTTGTCGGGCCGGGCTCGCCTCGGTTGGGCGCGGCACGCGATAGTGACCGCCCTTGCCGCCGGGATGTTCCCCGGAACATGGGCGTGCACGGTCACAACCTGCTTGGAATGTAACGGGGGATAACGCGCAACACCAGCCCGAACCCGCATTAGCGGGGCTAGGAAAGCGGCGTGGCGAAGCGACGGCGCAGCCAGGCTACCAGCGGCTCGAGCCAGGGCAGGTGCTGCCATAGCGCCTGCGCGGGGTCCCGGTAGGCGCGATGCAGCGTCATGCGCCCATCCTCGTCAAAACGAAAATGCGAGCTACCGTGCACCTGACAGGGCGGCTTAGTCGAACTCGACGTAGAACTCGCCGCGCGGCCCGTCAAAGCCGACGCGAGGCACCTTGCCGTGCTCGCGGCTGGAGCGGGCCAGGGCTTGGAACTCGGCCTGCCGGGCGGGCTCGCGCAGGCTGCGGCGTGCCTTGGTGCTGATCTCGACCGGGCCGCACTGGGGGTTGTCGCAGTCATATCGCACCCATTGCCCGTAGCTGCCTCGGCGGGCGCGGGCCGCGGCCTGGGTGCCGCAAAGCGGGCAGGATTCTTGTTTTTCCTTCATCGCCGTAAATGGTCGCAAAGGGAAAGGGAATGGGACAAGGAAAGGGAAATCGATGCTGGCTCCATGCTGTCTCGCTGGTGGCAACGCAAAGTCAAAATAAAGCGTGGCCAGCCACGCAGCGGGGCGGTCAAAGTCGTAGCAGACTTTGCATAAAGTCTGCGCAGTTCCCTGCCTTGGTGCTGCCCCTCTATCGAGGGGATTGATTGTCGAAAGGGGCACGCTTGTCACGGCGAGCGCAGCAGCAGGGCCACCGGCAGCATTTCCAGTACCTCGGCCAACGGCAGGCGGCCTTCGCGCGCATCCAGCGGGCGGCTGGTCAGCACGTCCACCCAGCGGCTGTCCTGGCAAAATCCCACCTGCAGCGTGGTGTCGCGCCATTTCGCGGGCGCCAGCATGGGCCGGTCGGCCTCGGCCAGCCGCGCGGCCAGCCGGGTGCCGACCACCAGCGCCTGCATCTGTCCATGACGGCGCCCGAAGGCCAGCGCATGCGCGGCAAGTGGGCCGGCCAGCGGCACGGGGCGATAGTCGCCAGCGGCAAACAAGCCTGCATGGGCGCGCCGCGCGGCCAGCACGCTCCGGATGAGTTGTAGCTTGATGCGGCCGTCGTGCCAGTTGGCCATCCATTCCGGCCAGCCTGCGGCGTTGCTTAGCCGGGTGCGCAAGGTCTCGAAATCCACCGGCCGGCGGTTGTCAGGATCGACCAGGCTCAGATCCCAGTCCTCGGTGCCCTGGTAGCGGTCGGGCACGCCCGGTGCCGTCAGCTGCACCAGCGCTTGCGTAAGGCTGTTGATGGCGCCCGGCACGGCGATGCGGCGGGCAAAGCGGGCGATCTGGCCGAGCACGTTGCCCTCGGATGCACCGGCGCCGAGGGCGTCGAGAAATGCGGCGCAGCCTTGCTCGTATGCCGCGTTCGGGCTGGTCCAGTTGCCGTGCTGCTTGGCTTCCCGGATCGATTTCAGTTGCCAGGCCTGCACGCGTGCCAGCAACGCGGCCACGGCCTCGGTATTGTCCGGCGACAACGCGGCTGGCCAGGCGCCGACCAGGGTTTGGTAGAGCATCAGGCGGTGCGCGCCATCGGGGCCATCGGGGCCATCGGGGCAACCGGGAAGGCGTGCCAGCAAAGGCTGGCTCTGCGACTCCCACAGACCGACCGCTTCCGCCCACTCGCCTGGCAACTCGCTCAGCACGGCCAGGCGCATGCGTGCATCCTCGCCGCGCTTGTGGTCATGGGTGGCGGTGGCCAGCATGGCATTGGGCCAGGCCTGCGCGCGTTGCGCCATGCGTGCGTGGAAGTCCTCGGGCGCCAGCGCCAGCGTGGCCGGATTGCTGCCCACTTCGTTGCGGGAGAGCAGGCGGCCGTAGCGATAGAACACGGTGTCCTCGCCGGCCTTGGCGGCCAGCGGCGGCATGAGTTGCTGCAGCCGCGTGCGCGCCTCGCGCAATACCGTGCTGTCGCCGGCCGGGTCGCCCAACCAGGACTGCAGGTGCTCCAGCGCCGGCAGGTCGGTGGCGGCCAGCGTCGCGCGCGCGGCGTCGGCGGCCTGCTGCAAGGCAGCCTTGTCCTCGCGGGCGCGTACCCGCTCGCTGAAGTAGGTGCGATAGACCTGCAGCGGCGCCAGCAGCGCTGCTAGCGCCCGGCGCAGGCTGGCCAGCGTGAGGTCGCGCGTGGCGGGCTCGCTGCGCGCGCAGGCGTGCAGGCGGCGGCTGGCGGTCTCGAACTCGGTGACCAGGTGATGGCCGAGCATATGGCCGCGGGCGGCCGCCACCTGCGCAGCGAAGGTACGCGTCTCGCCGCTCATGCCCTGCCACAGCGCGGTGAGCGCGTCTGCACCCGCGCCGTCGTGCAGCACGGCGGCGACCTCGCTCATGAAATCGTAGCCGGTGGTGCCATCCACCAGCCAGTCCGCGCGCAATGCCTCCGGCTCGGCAAGGATCTTTTCGATCACCAGCCACGGGCACTCGATGGCACGCGCCGGCGGGCGCTCGGGCGCCAGCGCGCTCAGGTGCGCGCGCAGCCGCTGGCAATAGGCGGCGGGGTCGGCCAGGCCGTCCACGTGGTCCACCCGCACGCCGTCGATCCAGCCATCGCGGAACAACTGGAACACCAGCCCGTGCACCGCCTCGAACACCGGCACCTGTTCCACGCGCATGCCCACCAACTCGCTGACTTCAAAGAAACGGCGCCAGTTCAGCTCGTCGGCCGCCGTTGCCCACCAAGCCAGGCGGTAATGCTGTTGCTCCAGCAGTGCGTGCAGGCGCGCACGGCCCGCCGCGTCGCGCCCGTCCAGCAAGGCGGGCAGGCCGGGGGCGGTAGCCGGGTCGATCGTATCGTCCGCCAGGGGCAGCTCATGCTCGCCGTAGCACAGCAGCGCGGCGCCCGCGCCGGCATCGAAGCGCAGCGTCACGTCGCCCGCGCACAGCGCCTCCCAATACGGCTTGCCCAGGATGGGCAGCAGCACCCGGCCGTGCAGGTCCGGATCGGGAGAATGCCAGTCGATGTCGAAATGATGGGCATAGGCGCTCTGCGCGCCGTGCGCCAGCACGTCGCGCCACCAGGGGTTGTGATTGGGGCTGGCCGCCATGTGGTTGGGCACGATATCCAGCACCAGCCCCAGGCCGTGCTCGCGGGCGCATTCAGCAAGACGGTAGAAGCCGGCCTCGCCGCCTAGCTCGGGGTTGATGGCGCGGAAATCGGTGACGTCATAGCCGTGGGTCGAGCCCGGGCGCGCGCTGAAAATCGGCGAAAGGTACAGATGGCTGACGCCGAGCGCTTCGTAGTAGTCGGCCTGGGCGGCGGCATCCTCGAAGGTAAAACCGGCATGCAGTTGCAGGCGCGCCGTAGCGCGCGGCGGCAGGCAGGGTTGAGGCATTCGGTGTCTCTCTTATCTATGGTTTGTCAGGCTTTTGGCTTTTGGCGGCCTCGGTGCTGCGCAACGCGGCAATGCGCCGGCGTACGAGGGGATCGGCAAACAGCATGCGCACATCGGTATCCAGCCGGCGCTGCCAGTTAGGGTGGCCCGTCACCGTGCCAGGCAGGTTGGGCTGCTCGCGCACGCCCAGCAGGTCTTCTATCGGCACCAGCCGCAACGGCGTGCCGACGCGGCCAAGCCAGGCCAGGATGGCATCCAGCGGCGGGTGGTCGGGGCCCGCTTCGGGTCCTTGGACCAGCCCGCCGGCGGCCAGCGCCTGCCATAGCGCCGAGCGGTCGCGGGCACGCGCGGCCAGTGCCTCGGATTCGGTCTCATCGGCGCCGAGCTGGTCCAGGCGCGCGCGCCAGATGATGTCGCGGCCGGCCCACCAGCCCGCCACGGTGGGGAGGTCATGCGTCGTGGTGGTGGCCACGGCTTCGGCAGGCCATGACTGGGGCGGCAGGAAAGCTGGTACCTCGCCGGCCTCGGCATGCTCGGCCTCGCGCTCGAACCACAGCACGTCGATGCCGAGCATGCCGCGCGCGGCCAGGCTGGCGTTGAAGCTCGCCGGCACGGTGCCGAGGTTCTCGCCGATGATGACGGCGCGGTGCCGCCAGGATTCCAGCGCGATCAGCCGCAGCAGGTCGTCGAACGGGAAGCGTAGGTAGGCGCCCGCGGTGGGCGGCGCGCCATCGGGCACCAGCCACATGCGCGCCAGGCCGAGCGCGTGGTCGATGCGCAGGCCGCCCACGTGGCCGAGGTTGGCGCGCAGCATCTCGATAAAGGCGCCAAAGCCTTTGCGGCGCAGCGCGCGCGGCGAGAACACGGAAACCCCCCAGCCCTGGCCAAGCGGGTTGTACAGGTCCGGCGGCGCGCCGGCGCACACGCCCGGCAGGATTTCGTCCTGGTGTGCCCATGCGTGGCTGCCGCCGGCATCGGTGCCCACGGCCAGGTCGGCAATCAGGCCGATGGCCATGCCAGCATCGTGCGCGGCGCGTTGCGCCGCGGCCAGCCCGTGCGCCGCCAGCCACTGCACGAAGGCGTGGTAGCTGACCGCCTCGGCATGCGCGCTGGCAAAGGCTTCCACCGAGGCCGCATGCGGAGAGTGCTGGGTCACGGGCCATTGCCGCCAGTCCGCGGCGGCGGCCGCTTCCTGCGGGCTGCCGGCCGCCGCCATATGGGAGGCCTGCAGCGCTTCGAAGCGGGCATGCGCCTCCAGGGCGTCGCCCTGGCGACGGCGAAAGGCCGCAAACGCCTGCGCAGCATGGGCGGGCAGCAGCGCGGCGCGCCGTTGCCACAGCCACTGCAGCACGGCATTGCGCGCATGGGCCAGCGCGATCCAGTCGATCTCGGTGCGTGCCTCCAATGCCTGCCAGGTGGCGCGCAGGCTGAGCGCCGCCGTGGCTTGCTCGACGGCGCGCTGGCCGAAGGCGGCGGCGGGATCGGCATAGAGCGGATTGAGGAAGAGCCGGCTGGAGGGCGCATACGGGCTGTAGCGCTGGGGCATGGCGGCAAAGCCCGCGTGCAGCGGATTGATGGCGAGCGCATCGGCGCCTTCGTGCGCGGCCGCCTCGCAGCACTGCGCCAGCGCGGTGAGGTCGCCCAGGCCGGTGGGGGCGCCGCGGCGCAGCGAGTACAGCTGCACCGACAGGCCCCAGGGCCGCTGGCGCTCAGCGGGGCCTGCGCCAACACCCGGCTGTCGCGCGAGCCGCGCATCAGCGACGCCGAAGCAGCGCGGTGGCGCCACGGCCAGTGTGATTTCGGTGTCGCCGAGCATCAGCCTGTGGTAGCCGCTGGCGGCGATGCCCGGCACGCGCAGCGCGCCGTCGTCATCGCGCCGCGCCGTGCCTGTGACCACACTGCCGTCCTCCAGTTCGAGCCGGTAGGCTTGCTGCGGGACGGTGTGCGCCCATGGGATCGCGACCGCCAGGCCCTGGTCCGCTGTGATCAGCGGCGGCAGGGCCTGCGCGGCATCTTCGGCCGCAAGATGCGCACGCGCCGCTTCGCACTGGCCAACGGTCGCGCTGGGCAGGCCGAACCTGCCGAGCAGGGCACGCAGGACATCGGGCTCGACCTCGCGCGGCCGGCTCTGGGCGTCTTCCCAGTGGACCATCAGGCCGGCGCGGTCGGCCAGCGTGTGCAGCGCCAGCATGGCGCCGTCACGCGGGAGCGCAGGGGCGGGGGAG
>FTGR01000525.1_pt1 | contig 14800 bp, 13 predicted proteins | sample 1640751 | NCBI WGS metagenome assembly FTGR01 (sample SAMEA3914789, study PRJEB12502) | metagenome | biome: forest; material: soil | place: Canada | collected 2011-07-03 | depth 0.3 m
CTGCCCTGCCCGCGCGAGCCGGCAGCCCGCGCGGGCAGGGCAGGCCGCGCTAGCCCGCCGGTTGGCCGTAGCGCTTGCGCAGTTCGAGGTTGATGGCCAGCACATTGACCATCGGCTCGCCGGCCAGGCCGCCAAGGGGGGCCTTGGCCCGCTGCTGCAACAGGTCTGCGATTTCCTGGCGCACCGGGCCGGCGTCGCGCTTGGTATCGCGCGCCCATGCGCCCGCGACGCGCTCAAGCTGGAATAGTGCGTTAGCCAGGGTGATGTCGGGGTCCAGGCCGGAGCCGGAGGTGGTGACCATGTCGGCGGGCACCGGCGCGATGTCGGCTTGCGGATGGTCCTGCCGCCACATGTCGAAGAAGACCGACTGGATGTCGCTGCCTTCCCGCACGGCCTCGACCGTGCTGACGGTCTTGCCGTCCGCGCCGGGATGGGAAACGTCAGTTGGGAACCTGCCGGGTTGCGCGATGGAGAAGGCTTCGAAGAAGGGTACGGCCAGGTCGGGCGCCTTGGGTTGCGGCGTGCCTGGATTGTCCTTGACCCACGCCGCCACCCGTTGCGGGTTGTGCTTTGCCCAGGCGTCGACATAGGCGCCATGCGCCGGGCTGGCGCTGACCCAGGCTTGCGCCAGGCTGCCGTGCGCCTGCGCCCACTGCGCCACCAGGTGCGGCTGCCCCTGGAAGCGGTCGGCCTGGAACCACCGTTCCACATCCGGCCCCACCGCTTGACCCTGCCGCGGCCCGCCGCCGTAGCGCGCCACCGGTCCGAGCGAGCGCGCCACGCGGTCGCGCAGCGCGTAGTTGCTGGGCGCCAGCGACGACGAGCCCGAGGCGGAGGCGTCGTACGAGACCGCCGATGGGCGCGCCTGGAAGTATTCGTCCTTGCTGAACGGCTGCGCGATCAGCAAGGAACCGACCAGCTTGCCATCGGGGCCGACGACCATGCTGCCGTTGGCCTGGAAGGGAAACGCGCTCTGGCCGATGACCCACAGCACGGCCGGATAGAGGCCGCACACCACCACCACCACGCTGACCAGCAACCCTATGCTCTTGATGACATGGCGAAACATGGCTTTCTCCTTTCATGTCCTTTCGTGTCCTTTCGTGGCACGAGCCTCAGCCCGCCAGCTGCAGCGCCACCAGCAGCAGGTCGATCAACTTGATGCCGATGAAAGGCACCACCACGCCGCCCAGCCCCCACACCAGGAGGTTGCGCCGCAGCAGGGCATCGGCACCCAGCGGCCGGTAGGTGACGCCCTTGAGCGCGATCGGGATCAGCATCGGGATGATGAGCGCGTTGAAGATCACCGCCGAAAGGATGGCCGAGGTGGGCGAGTGCAGTTGCATCACGTCCATCCCTTTGAGCCACGGCAGCGTGCCCGCGAACAGCGCCGGCACGATGGCGAAGTACTTCGCCACGTCGTTGGCGATGGAGAACGTGGTCAGCGCGCCGCGGGTCATCAGCAACTGCTTGCCGATCTCGACCACTTCGATCAGCTTGGTCGGGTCGCTGTCGAGGTCGACCATGTTGCCGGCCTCCTTGGCGGCCTGGGTGCCGGAATTCATGGCCAGGCCGACGTCGGCCTGGGCCAGGGCCGGGGCGTCGTTGGTGCCGTCGCCCATCATGGCCACCAGCTTGCCCTCGGCCTGTTCGCGCCGCAGGTAGGTGAGCTTGGCCTCCGGCGTCGCTTGCGCGATGAATTCATCCACGCCCGCGAGGTCCGCAATCGTGGCGGCGGTGAGGGCGTTGTCGCCGGTCACCATCACGGTATGCAGTCCCATCTTGCGCAGGTGCAGGATGCGCTCGCGGATGCCTTCCTTGAGCACGTCCTCCAGCACCACCACGCCGAGGATGGCATTGCCGGAGGCCACCACCAGCGGCGTGGCGCCCTTGCCGCCGATCATCCTGAGCATGGCGTCCAGTCCGGGCGGCACCGTGCCGCCGAGTTTGCCGACGTGGGCCAGGACCGCATCCGGCGCCCCCTTGCGCAGCACGCTCCCATCCGGCAGGTCGATGCCGCTCATGCGGCTCTGCGCCGAGAAGGGCACGATGATGGTGCCATGGGGCGGTGCATTGGCGCTGCGGCCAAGGGCTGCCGTCACGATGCTCTTGCCCTCGGGAGTCTGGTCGCCGGCGGAGGCGAGCGCCGCCAGCCGCTGCAGCTCGGCCTCGGAGCAGGTGGCCACGGGCAGGAACTGGGTGGCGCGGCGATTGCCCACAGTGATGGTGCCGGTCTTGTCGAGCACCACGGTGTCGATATCGCCCGCCACCTCGACCGCCTTGCCGCTCTTGGCGATGATATTGGCGCGCATCGCCCGGTCCATGCCGGCGATGCCGATGGCCGCGAGCAGGGCGCCGATGGTGGTGGGGATCAGGCATACCAGCAGGGCCACCAGGGTCGGGATATCGGTGCCCAGGCTCTTGAGCGGCGTGGCCAGCCCGAGGTACGACGTCATGTACTGCTCGGCGTTCAGGGCCATCGGCCACAGTGGCACCACCACGATCAGGAAGATCAGGGTGAAGGCGGACAGGACCAGCGTCAGCGCGATCTCGTTCGGTGTGCGTTGCCGTACCGCGCCTTCCACCAGGCGGATCATGTGGTCGATGAAGGTGTCGCCCGCGCGCGCGGTGATGCGGATGGTGATTTCGTCGGAGATCACCATGGTGCCCCCGGTCACGCCGGTGCGGTCGCCGCCGAACTCGCGGATCACCGGCGCGGACTCGCCGGTGATGGCGGATTCGTCCACCGCCGCCGCGCCCTCGACCACTTCGCCGTCGCTGGGGATGATCTGCCAGGCCTTGACGATCACCAGGTCGCCCGGCACCAGCTTGGTCGATCTGACGGTCTCCACGCGATCGCCCTGCAGCCGGTAGGCCACCGTGTCGTGGCGCGTACGGCGCATGGATTCTGCCTGTGCCTTGCCGCGCTCCTCGGCGATGGCCGTGGCGAAATTGGCAAACAGCACGGTCGCCCACAACCAGCCGTCGAGCGCGACGAAGTAGGTCAGCGGAACCTGGCTCACGGCGTGGCCCAACGCCACTTGCACGGTGTAGAACAGGGTCAGCAGCGCACCGAGCTCCACCACGAACATCACCGGGTTTTTCCATTGCACGTCCGGCCGCAGCGCCAGCACCGCCTGCCACATGGCGGTGCGCACCAGCGGCCAGGGGAAGAGTTCGTGCGGCATCAGGCTGCGCGACGGCTTCAGCCCGGTGGGCAGGCCGCCAACCGCATCGTGAGGTGTCTTGATGCTAGCCATGACAGGGTTCCTTCGATAGAGGCATCACTGCAACACTGCAACCGGGGGCGCTCCCTGGCTACCCCCCGAACGGGATCGGCCCGAGATACTCGGCCAGCGGCCCAAGCGCTGCTACCGGCAGGAACAGCAGCGCACCCACGATGGCAATGGTGCCCAGCAGCAGCAGGCCGAAGGTCAGGGTGTTGTCGCGCATGGTGCCCAAGGTCGTCGGCGCCACCTTCTTGCGCCCGAGGAAGACCGCCATGGCGATCGGCGCAATGATCGGCAGGTAACGGCTGAACAGCATCACCAGGCCGGTCGACACGTCCAGCGGCACGGCCGACGGTGGCGGGGCCGGGTTGGCGTTGGGGCCATAGCTGACAGCCAGTCCATCGAAGGCGGATCCATTGTTGGCCGAGGCCGAGGAGAACTGGTAGGTGATCTCGGTGAAGGCGTGCGGGCCGGCATTGGGCGCGGCCTTGGGGCCCCAGTCGGTCGCGGAGACGATGCCGGTGGGGCCCAGGATCAGGATCGGATGGATCAACAGCGCGATCATGGCCAGCTTCATTTCGCGCGCGCCGACCTTGCGTCCCAGGTACTCCGGTGTGCGGCCCACCATCTGTCCCGCCAGGAACACGCCCACGATCAGGAACAGCAACAGGTTGATCATGCCGACGCCCTTGCCGCCGAACACGCAATTGATCCACATGCCGATCAGCGGCGGGAGCCCCGCCATCGGATGCAGGCTGTCGTGCTCGGCATTGACAGCGCCGCAGGTCACATCCGTCGTGATGGCGGCAAAGGTCGCGCCGGCGGAAGTGCCAAAGCGCAGTTCCTTGCCTTCCAGGTTGCCCAGGTGCTGGTCCACCGGCAGTGCGGGCAGCGCCGGTATCGTCAGCATGGCGGGCGAGCCCGCTGCCTTGCCGGGCATCGGGTAGCTGCGCGCCACCGGATGCGCCGTCAGCGCGGGATTGGGCTGCAAGGCGTCCCAGTAGATCGTCCAGCCGATCAGGCTGACCATCATGGTCAGCATCACGCCGTAGATCACCACGGCGTGGCGCAGCCGCCCGAGCATGCGGCCGTACATCAGCACGAGCGCGAACGGGAACACCATCATGGCAACGGTGGTCAGCACATTGCTGGCCGCCGTCGGGTTTTCAAAAGGATGCGCCGCGTTCATGCCATAGAAGCCACCGCCATTGGTGCCGAGCATCTTGATCGGCACCACCGCCGCGACCGGGCCGACGATGATGGTCTGCGTCTTGGGCTCGCCATTGTCGGCCGTGCCCATCGCGGCTGGCTCCAGCGTGCTCACCTGGTACGCGCTTTGGTAGGTCATGGGCGTGCCTTGCTGGATGAAGATCACGCCGCACACCAGCGCCGCCGGCAAGAACATGTAGATCACCACCCGCCACATGTCCACGAAGAAGTTGCCCAGGGCCGGCTCGCCGCGCAGCGCGCGGATGATGGCTGCCAGCGCGCACAAGCCAACCGCCGCCGACAGGAACATGTTCGGCAGGATGAAGAAGATCTGGCTGAAGTTGGAGAGGTGCTGGTCGCCCGAGTAGTGCTGCAGGTTGGTATTGGTGACGAACGAGATGACCGTGTTGAAGATGGTCGATGGCGCCAGCATGCCGCGGCCCATCGGGTTGAGCGGCGTGACGGGCTGCAGCGATAGCACCACGTAGCCATAGACGAACAGCAAGCCGTTGAACACCAGCAAGGCCAGCGTGTATTGCTTCCAGTCCTGGGGCCCGCTATCGAGGCGCGCTTCGAACCAGCGCAGGCCCGGCAGCGGCCGGTACTTGCCATCCATGATCCACGCCATGTAGCGGCTGAGCGGGATCGACACGGCAATGGCGAGGGCCAGGATGAGCAGGGGGAGGGTCCACATAGGTCGCTCCGGGAAGTGACGGCGAATTTCGCCGCGCTAGAACCATTCCGGCCGGATCAGGGCCAGCACCAGGTACACAAAGACGAACAGGGACAAGCCCGCGGCAAGCCAGGTCATGGTGGGTATCTCCAATGCAATCGCGCCGCCCCGGCGGCCTTCAGATGCGTTCGCAGCCGAGCAGGAACAATCCGCACAGGCCGATGCCGGCAAGGCCCAGCGCGAACAGCAGGGGAAGCCATAAGAAGAGGTTCATGAGCGTGTGCTCCACGTCGCCTGAAGCGCTGTGCCGGCCCGTCGGAGGCTGATACGGGAGGGCGCGCGATATCTGCATTAGCTATAGCCGTGCCGGCGGCATCATGCGGTAAAGATGGGCGGGCCCGATGTCAAATTTCCGTAAACAAAAAAAGGCGGCGTGCCGCGGCGCGTTCGCGGGTGAAGGATGTTTACGAAAAAAATATGCGGCTATCTGTGTCTTTACAGAATCTTTGCGGGATCCGAACTTATATGGAATCGAGATGACCGGCCGATACACGCCGGTAGCGAAACGATCAAGGATCGAGACAAGGGAAGGGGGCGACATGCTGAGAGTTCTGGTACCCGTCAACGGCTCCGCGCACGCGCTGGATGCGGTGCGTCATGCCGCCTTCATGTTCCGGGACCGCTGTGTGTCCGAGGTGGTCCTGCTCAATGTCCAGCCGCCGCTGGAATTCGGTCGCGCCTCGGCCTTCCACTCGCTGGCCGCGTTGCGCAAGCTGGAGGAGGCGAGCGGGGAGGCTGCGCTGCGCGATGCACGCAGCATCCTGGACGACGCCGGGGCCAGGTATGTTGCGCAGATCAAGGTGGGCGACGTGGCGCACACCATTGCGCAGGCCGCGGCCGCGAACGACTGCGATGCCATCGTGATGGGCACGGCCGGGCGCACGGCCGTGGGCGCGTTGCTGGCGGGACGGCTGACCAACAAGCTGATACGCATGTCGAGCGTGCCGGTGACACTGGTCAAGTAGCTCGCACTCTCACGGCACTCTCACGCCACGTTCATCGGCAGCAGCACCATCTGCTTTCCTTGCAGGTGCAGCCGTGCCTGAAGCTCGGCGGGGGTCTGGTTGTGCAGCCTGGCGGTGAGGAAATTGACGTGCTGGAAGATCAGCTTGCTGGCAAAGCAGACGCTGTTCGGGTACTCCGCCGTCACGGCATCGACCAGCGTCATGAACTCGAGCACCGGGTTTGTGCCGAATGCCGCACGCGAATCGGCCGCCAGGCCGTGGCGCTGGCAATTGGCGACGTAGTAGCGCAGTGACTCGCCAATCGCCTGCTGAAGGTGGTGCAGGGTTTCCTGGCCCTCGTAGCTCTGCGCATCGACCTCTCCTACGGCCAGGAAGATCATGTTCTTGAAGTGTCCCGGAAACAGGCGCTCGACCCAGAGCAGTGCATGCATGCTGGCGCCGCGATGCTTGCCCACCAGTACGATCGCGGTGGGCAATGTGCGGTCGAGCGGCCGCACGCGGCTGGCATCGACCAGCGGCGGGCTGCCGGCGAACAGGGCATCCGCACGGGCGAGCTCGGTGCGGATGGTCGTGTAGTGCCGCTTGACCAGCACGCACAATGCGATCACCAGGCCCGTTACCAGCACGGTCAGCCAGCCGCCGGCGGTGAATTTTTCCACCAGCGTGATCACCAGGACCGTAGCGGTGACCGTCAAGCCCAAGAGAGAGAGGGCGAAGCGCACGATCCAGCGCGGCTCGCCGCGATGGCGCCACCAGTAGATGCACAGGCCAAGCAGCGACAGGCTGAAGGTCAGGAACACATTGATGCTGTACAGCACCACCAGGACCGCAACCTGGCCGTGCGTCCACAGCAGGATCAGCAAACTGGCCACGCCCATGACGATGACGCCGTTCTGCCGCACCAGCCGGGCGGAGAGATCGCGGAAATGCCGCGGCACCCAGTAGTCCGCTGCCATGTTCGACAGCACCGCCGGGCCGTCCAGGAAGCCGGTCTGCGCGCCCACGAGCAGCAGCCCGGCCTCGGAGGCCAGCAGCACCGCGAGCAACGCATGGCGGGACCATGCCGAGCCGAAGCCGAGATGGTCGATGATGCGGTCGAAGACCACGGCGTTCAGCGTCTTGCCCTCCACCGGGGATGCATTCCAAAGCATATACAGCAAGATAACCCCGCCCGCCGTGAAGGCCAGTGAAGTCGCCATGTAGAACATCGTCCACTTGCCGTTCGGCACCCGCGGCTCGGCCAGCATGTTCACGTTGTTCGAAACTGCCTCCAGCCCGGTGTAGGTACCACCACCCAGCGAGAACGCGCGCATCAGCAGCGCAGCCACCACGATCGGCCCCATCGCCTGCGACATCCCGGACGCCTCGCCAATCGCGTTGGGCACGACCGCGCCAAGGTGATCGCCGTGCGCGGCAACGCCATACACGATCAGCCCGAGATGCAAGACCACGAAGGCCAGGAAGATCGGCATCAGCACCAGGATCGATTCCTTCATGCCGCGGAAATTGAGGCCCGTCATCATGACCACGATCGCCAGCTCGGTTGCCAGCTTGAGGGGTTGCGCCTCGACCGGCAGCAGGCTGAAGAACGCGTCGACGCCGCTGGCCAGCGAGGTCGCGACGGTGAGCACGTAGTCGACCAGCAACGCCGCGCCCGACACCAGTCCGGGGCGCGGCCCCAGCAAGGCCGTGGCCACGCGGTAGCCGCCGCCGCCGGTGGGGAACAGCTCGATGACCTGGTTGTAGCCGACCGCGATGATGAATACCGTGCTGGCGGTGGCAAGGGCAAGGAAGAGTGCCAGCGGCGTGTGGGTGCCAAGGGCCAGGAATGCCTCCTCGGGCCCGTAGCACGAGGAGGAAAGCCCGTCGGCGCCCAGCCCCACCCAGGCCAGCACCGGCACCACGGCGATCGCGTGGCGGGTTTCCGGCGCGAGCGGGTCGAGCGGCTTGCCGGCCAGGTGCCTCCACCACTTCGACAATGCCGCCATGTTCGCCACCTGGGATGCGATTGGGACGCGATCGGGACGCGATTGCGGCTGGCGGCGTCGCTGCCCGCGTGCCAGCACCGGGAGCTCGGCGCTCCCATGGAAGTAATGTAGGCGGCGAGCAGGCCGATTCGCAAGCACGGGTTCAACGCCGTGCTACGACGCCGGCTCGCCCCGCAGCGCGTCGATCACCTGTGCCAGCCGCGCGATCAGCCCGTCGATGGCGCCGGCCGGCACGCCGGCGTAGCCGAACACGAAGCCGTTGTACTGCGCCAGCGGCGTGCCGGGCAAGCGGTAGGTGCTCAGCGGCCGCACGATCAGTCCTTGCGCGCGGGCCGCGCGGGTGACCACGGTATCGGCAAGAGGCAGTTCCAGGCGCGCGGACAGGTGCATGCCGCCAGCGCTGGCCGATACCGTCACGCTGCCGCGCAGGTGGCGCGCCAGTGCAGCCTCCAGGGCGTCGCGGCGCAATCCGTAGCGCTGGCGCATGCGGCGCAGGTGGCGGGCGAACTGGCCGCTGTCGATGAAGTCGGCCAGTGCGATCTGCTCGGCCACGTGGCCACGCCGGGTGATCTCGCCAAGCGTGCCGGCGATGGTCTCGGCCAGGTAGCGCGGCACCACCATGAAGCCCAGGCGCAGCGCCGGGAACATGGTCTTGCTGAACGTGCCCAGGTAGATCACCGGCGCATCCTCGCTGAGCCCCTGCACGGCCGAGAGCGGCACGCCGCCGCGGCGGAACTCGCTGTCGTAGTCGTCCTCGACGATCCAGGCGCCGGCGGCGCGGGCATCTTCGATGAGCTTGAGGCGCCGTTCCAGGCTGAGGATGGAGCCCAGCGGATACTGATGGGATGGTGTGATGTAGATCAGCCGGGGCGGGGCGTCGCGCCACTGCTCGGGGCGGGGCGCCAGTCCGTCCGCATCCACCGCCACAGGCTCGAGCACGAGCCCGGCCGACTGGAAGGCGGCCCGCGCGCCGCCGTAGCCGGGATTCTCGATCCAGGCCGTGTCGCCGGCATCGGCCAGGATGCGCGCGCACAGGTCCAGGCTGGTCTGCGTGCCGTCGGTGATGAAGACCTGGTCCATGTCGCAGCGCACCCCGCGCGAGACCTTCAGGTACTCGGCGATGGCGTGGCGCAGCGCGGGCTGCCCTTCGACCTTGCCATAGCCAAGATGGCGGGGACCGAGCTGGCGCCAGGCGCGTTCGATGCAGCGCCGCCACGCGGCCAGCGGAAAGCCATCGAGGTCGGGCACGCCCGGCACGAAAGGCAGCAGGTCGTGCATGCCGTCGGCATCGCGCCGCAGTCCGCGCACGCGCTGCGACAACGCGGCGACGCGCTTGACCGCCCCCGCGCTGTGGCCGGCTTGCACCAGGCCCACGCGCGCCACTGTGGTGCCGTGCCGCGTCGGCACCACGAAGCCTTCCGCCGCCAGGCTCTCGTAGGCGTAGATCACCGAGTTGCGTGCCATGCCGAGCTCCGCCGCCAGCGTGCGCGTGGCGATCAGCTGGCTGCCCTGGGCGATCCTGCCGTCGAGGATGGCGCCGCGCAGGCATTCGTACAGGAGCCGCTGCTGGGTGAGCTTGCGGCCATCGAGCTGGCGCGTGAAGGTCGAGACCAGCAGGCCGTAGTCCATATCGTGGTTTCCGTGGGTTCCGTGTTTTCCGTGGTTCTAAAAACCGTGCGTTCGTTGGGTCTAGCCATGGTGCCACGAAAACCCTATCTTGGCTGCATCGCCGCAACGCGATGCATTGCCGTGCGGCAAGCCCACCCCCCAACCCCATGACAAGGAGCCACCATGAGCCAGAAACCCATGCCGCCGAGCGAGCGTACCCGCGTGCGGCGCGTTGCCGAGCGCGGCCATTACGATCGCGCGACCCTGCATGCGATCCTCGACGATGCTTACCTGTGCCACCTGGCCTTCACCGACGATCACGGCACCCACTGCATTCCCACCGCGTGCTGGCGCGAGGGCGAGCACCTCTACATCCATGGCTCCAATGGCAGCCGCATGCTGAAGCTGGCCGCGACAGGCAGCCAGGTCTGCGTAACCGTGACGCACCTCGACGGCCTGGTGATGGCGCGATCCGCGTTTCATCATTCGATGAACTACCGCTCGGCGGTGATCTACGGCAGTTTTGAAGTGGTGGGTGGCGCGGCGAAGGCGGCGGCGATGGATGCCTTCCTGGAGCGCATTGCGGTGGGGCGTTCGGGCGAGGCGAGGCCAGGGGATGCCAATGAGCTGGCGGCGACCACGGTGTTGCGCATCGGGCTGGAGGAGGCGGCCACCAAGATCCGCAGCGGCGGGCCCAAGGATGACGAGGCCGATATGGCGTTGCCCGTATGGGCGGGCGTGCTGCCGCTGAGCCTGCAGGGGCAACGGCCGGTGCCGGATGGCTTGCAGCGCAGCGTGCCGGATTATGTGCGGCACTGGGGGGAGGGCGCTTGCGCCGAGGCGGAGGTGCCGGGCAGGACAGTCGCAGTCGATGCTTGAGCCGGCAGCACGCCATGGCCATCCCTGTGCTTTCACGTCGAGAGGCCATCGCGCTGCTGGCCGTGGTGGGGCTGCTGTACGGCGGGGTGTTCGGTATCGCGCTGGCTTACCTGGCGCTGACCACGGTGAACCGCGCACTGCCGGCCATGGCGACGTCGCTCGGCCTGCTGGGGGTGCCGGTGTCCGGCAGCCTGTGTTCGGCCCTGGCGCTGGGCGAGCCGCTTGGGCGGCCGCTGCTGGGCGCGATGGCGATGATCGTGGGCGGCGTGGCACTCGGCATCTGGCATCCTGCCGGGGCGCCGCCGCGCCCGTTACGCTGAGCGCGGCCAGGCGGCCGCGCTGCGTCGCTGCCGAGGTCCTTAGCGGGCCGGCTTGGCGTTGTCCACCGAGAACGGGGACAGCAGGCGCACCATCTGCGCGAATGCCTTGGGGTTGCCGGCCAGCACTTCACCCTGCTCGAGCTGGCGCGCTTCGCCCGAGTAGTTGCCCACCAGGCCGCCGGCCTCGGTCACCAGCAGCATGCCGGCGGCCATGTCCCACGGGTGCAGGCCTTGCTCGAAGAAACCATCGGTGCGGCCGCAGGCCACGTAGGCCAGGTCCAGCGCCGCGGCGCCCGGGCGGCGCAGGCCGGCGCAGCTTCGCGTCATCAGCGCGAACAGTTCCATGTACTGGTCCAGGCCTTCCATGTCGCGATAGGGGAAGCCGGTGCCGATCAGGCAGTCGGCCAGCTTGTCGCGGCGGGACACACGGATGCGGCGGTTGTTCAGGAACGCGCCGGCCCCCTTGCTGGCTGTGAAGAGTTCGTCACGCGACGGATCGTAGACGACGGCTTGTGCCGGCACGCCCTTGTGCAACTGGGCGATGGAAACCGCATACTGCGGGAAGCCATGGATAAAGTTGGTGGTGCCGTCGAGCGGGTCGATGACCCAGACGTATTCGCTGGTGGGTTCTTCGCCCTCGGCCCAGGACTGGCCGGACTCTTCCGCTAGAATGGCGTGATCCGGGTAGGCCGTGCGGATGATCTCGACGATCGCGGCCTCGGCGGCGCGGTCGACTTCGGTGACGAAATCGTTGTGCTGCTTGCGGGAGACCTGAACCCGGTCGACGTCCATCGACGCGCGGTTGATGACGGAACCTGCCTTGCGGGCCGCCTTGACGGCAATATTTAGCATCGGATGCATGAATCTCTCCAGGCCGGCCAAGGGTGCGCGGCCTGGCGCAAAAGGCCGGCGCGCTGCCCTTCGGGGCGGCTGACAACACAACGGATTGTAGAAGAACGGGCGCGTCGCTATCGCATAAAACGGGCGGCGCACCGAAGATGAAGCCTGAATTGTATATGAACCCGCAGAACCAGACGAGCGCGGACGCCAGCGGCGCCCCCGCCGCAGCCCCCGCTACCCCGGCCGGCCCGGAGCTTGATCCCCCATCTGGCGCGACTTCCCAGGCAGTTTCCGCTGTCGCTGCGCAGGCCGCAGCCGCTGCGGCCCTGACGGCCCCCGCCGCGTTCGCCGCCGTGCGCTTCGTGCTGGTCGAGACCAGCCACCCCGGCAATGTCGGTGCCGTCGCGCGGGCCATGAAGACCATGGGTTTCGGTACCGAGCCGGGCAGCCTGGTGCTGGTTTCGCCACGTGAGCCGGCGGTGCGCGAGCATCCGGATGCCATCGCCATGGCCAGTGGCGCCGACGACGTGTTGGCGGGCGCGGTGATCGTCGAGAACATCGAGGCCGCGCTGGCCGGCACCGCTTACGCAGTGGCGCTCACTGCACGCCAGCGCGAGTTCGGGCCGCCCCGCCTGCTGCCGCGCGACGCGGTGGCGCAGGCCGGGGCCCGCATTGCCGCCCTGCAAGCAACCCCGCAAGCCACCCAGCAAAGCACCGCCGCCGTCGGTGCCCACGTAGCCTTCGTGTTCGGCAATGAGCGTTTCGGCCTGCCCAACGAGGTGGTCGACCGCTGCTCGGCGGTCACCCATATTCCCGCCAATCCCGCTTACACCTCGCTCAATCTTGCCCAGGCCGTGCAACTGGTGGCCTACGAGATGCGCCTGGCGCTGCTGGAGGTGAGGGCGACGCCGCTCGCCGAGATCGGCTATGCTGGCGAACCGGCCACGGCCGAGCAGATCGAGGCCATGTTTGGCCACCTGCAGTCGGGGCTGGAAGCCATCGGCTTCCTCGATCCGGCCAGCCCGAAGAAGCTCATGCCGCGCCTGCGCCGGCTGCTCGCACGCAGCGGGCTGGAGCGCGAGGAAGTCAATATCCTGCGGGGCATCGCCAAGCACATGCTGGCGGCCGCGCAAGGCCCCGGCGCACGGGCGCCAACCAAACAGGAGAAGTGAGCAGGTGGAGATTCCGGCCTACTACATGCGTGGCGGCACCAGCAAAGGCGTCTTCTTCCTGGCTGACGACTTGCCCACCGATCCGGGCGACCGCGACGGCGTGCTGCTGCGCGTGATCGGCTCGCCCGATCCGCATGGCCGGCACAGCGATGGCATGGGCGGCGCCACTGCCAGCACCAGCCAGGTCGTGCTGGTGCGTTCCTCGCAGCGTCCCGATTGCGATGTGGACTGCCTGTTCGGCGCGGTGGCCATCGGCGAGCCGCGCATCGACTGGGCCGGCAATAGCGGCGACCTGCTGGCGGCGGCGGGCCCGTTCGCGATCTGGCGCGGTTTCGTGCCCGCGCGCGACAGCGTCACCCCCGTGCGCATCTGGCAGCAGAACGTGGGCCAGGCCTGCGTTGCCCGCGTGCCTTGCCGCAATGGCCATCCGCTCGAGGATGGCGATCTTGCCGAGGACGGCCTGCCGTTTGCGGCGGCCGGGATCGTGCTCGACTACCTCGCGCCGGCCGGTGCGCCATTGCCTTCGCGCCCCACCAGCGCCCGCCGCCTGATGACCGGCCTGGTTCACGTGCCCGAGCGATGTTGATCGCAGGCGCCGCCTGTCCCGGATGTTCCACATGTCCCGCGGACCAGTCGGCGTCATTGCAGTCAATGTCCATGGCGGCAGCAGGGTAGCAAATCTCTTACACTCCCTGATCCCGTTTTCACCGGCCAATGACCATGCTGGCGATCGCGCGCCAGCCCTGGTGACCCAGGGCGCGCGGCGCACCGCGTGGCAACACGACACGACCAAGATGTTCACTCGCCTGAAGGAAGATATCGACGCCATCATGCGGCGCGACCCCGCCGCACGCAGCCGTCTGGAGGTACTGACCTGCTATCCCGGCTTTCACGCCGTGATGTTCCATCGCTTCGCGCATGCCTGCTGGAATGGAGGGTTTCACTGGCTGGGCCGCTGGATTTCGCACTGGGCCCGTTTTTTCACCGGCATCGAGATCCACCCCGGCGCCAAGGTGGGGCGGCGCGTGTTCATCGATCACGGCATGGGCGTGGTGGTGGGCGAGACCGCGGAGATCGGCGACGACTGCACCATCTACCAGGGCGTGACCCTGGGCGGGACCTCGCTCTACAAGGGTGTGAAGCGCCATCCCACGCTGGGTGCGAATGTGGTGGTGAGCGCTGGGGCCAAGGTGCTCGGTGGCTACACCATCGGTGACGGCGCGCGCATCGGCTCCAATGCCGTGGTGCTCAAGCCGGTGCCGCCGGGCGCCACCGCGGTCGGCATTCCGGCGCGCATCATCTTGCCGGACGCGCCCAGCGGGCAGCAGGGCGCCAAGCAGGAGTTCTCCGCCTATGGCATCACGCCAAACGCGGACGACCCAGTCTCGCTCGCGCTCAAGAGCCTGATCGACAACGCGGCGCAGCAGCACGAGCGACTGGAGACCGTGATGGCCGCGCTGGATCGCCTGGGCGAGCATCTCGAGAACACGCCGAACGACCGCTTCGATGCGAGCGAGCTGCGCAAGTTGATGAAGTGAGTTGATCGGGATGCGCGTCAAACCTCGGCCTTTCAGGTCGAGGAAGGATAGCGCGGACGCCGTAGGCGTCCAATGCTGAGCTTAGTGCGGCATTTTCTGCTGTTCGATGTATTGCCGCACAATCTCGATAGGCGCACCGCCACAGCTTCCAGCGAAGTAGGACGGCGACCAGAGAGCGCCGCCCCATAGTTTCTTGCGGATGCTGGGGTATCCCTTTTCTCGAATCGTGCGGCTGGACACGCCTTTCAGGCTGTTCACCAAGAATGACACTGAGACCTAGGGCGGATAGTTCACCAGCAAGTGAACATGGTCGTCCTC